>Ga0315547_1000046_pt1 | contig 154541 bp, 120 predicted proteins | sample SalMarSW160240MG_2_FD_202542 | JGI IMG/M metagenome (GOLD analysis project Ga0315547, IMG submission 202542) | Salt marsh sediment microbial communities from the Plum Island Ecosystem LTER, Massachusetts, United States - Salt Marsh Sediment SW1601-240 ...
CAAGCTGTTATTGCTGTCGCTAATAAATTAATCAAAACACTCTATGCTATGTTAAAGAACAAAACTTATTTCAAACTGACGAAACAAGCTAATTAACTTTTATTTCTATATAGTTGACTCCTTTCTTATTTTCCTCCACCCAGATATGACCGTTCAATTCCTAACATAATTTTTAATGAAGTGGCTGTCATACCTAAGCCAACACCTAAGCCAATTCCTCTTTTTGCAGCTAAATTGGGCACATTTAAAATCCATTCAGTAATATCAGGAATCCAATGAGTAATTGCCTGTCCAATAGAAACCCTGCCAAGCATAACAATAACAGCAGCAACTAACAGCACAGTAGCTTCAACTGAGCGTGCACGGAAGGCTTTATATGCAGCTGAAGCAATGTAGAAAGCTAATAGCGAAAACATAGTAGCACCCATTGGAACATTAAAATTCTTAAAAATCCACATAAAAGGTGTTCCTTCCTGAATGCCCCAGATAAATCCTGTAAGTGTGGTTATAACTAATGCCCCTAAAGTAACCGTACTGTATCCCCAATTGGGTGCTTTGCGCTTGATTTTAGTCCTATGAACCATAACTAAGCTTCCAACCCCCAAGACCACAGCAAAAGGACTAATTACTTTTATCCATTTCATATACCAATCATAGAAATCAGCAGAAACTTTATGTGGAATAAAGACATAAGCTACGAAGAGAAATCCTAAAATTATAACAATTAATAAAGGTGCTGTTCTTTTCATTTTTTTTCTCCTTTCCTCGCATTCGCGAGGATGACATTTCTACTCAATTGGAAACCAATTCATGAAAAATGTTAAGTGTAAGGTGGAAAGGATGGTTCCCACCACCACAGAAATTACTATCAAAAGTTTTACATAATCCTGTGCCTTCAGAGTGCCAAGAATAAGAGGTTGTCTGGAAAGATATGCACTTGCAGCATATAATTCCTCACCGATTAATGTATAATCACAGGTTGTAATAAAGAAAGGCAACTGTGACACAGCATCTGTGCCTGCAATTTGAACCGCACCTGTCATACTACCGGTTTCAGTCATAAGCAAAGATTCTGCCCAGAACATTCCCATATAGAAATTAGTAGCGGTTTTTTCCCTAATCATAATACCATTAACACCAGAGACGAAAGCAAACTGTGCAGTTGTGATAAAGAATACACTATTCTTATCATAAGTATCTGGTCTGCCTGCTTCATAGTGTGCTTCTTTCACTATCTCCTGTGCAATTGGCAATACAATATAATCTCTAACAGGCACAAGAATTTTTGTATCATATTCAGCAGCTTTTTTTGCAACTCTGCTTAGGATTGCAAGCCCTGCTAATGTGGCGACATCACTGATGCTACTTAATCCTGGAACAAATAGAATCGGTCTACCCATCTCTGTGGCTCTTCCTAAAGCATTATCTATTTCCTCAATACCCGCGATTGGTCTTATATATAGTTTCTTTCCTTTCCGAGCAGCTCTAACCATAATATATACTAAAGCAGCAAAAATCAAGACGGAAATTAAGACTATGGTCAGACGATTGTTATACCAATTAGGTATAGGAAAGAAATGTTGCTCCCCATCTTTTTTAGTATAAACTTCCGTATCAACAAAATGCCCCTTTCCATCAGTTTTTCTGATAAAATATTTGAAAGTCCGCTTTGCGTCACAATGTGCTTTGTCCAAAATTTTCATTCTGGCTTTATCAGTTGCTTGCTCATTTGCTTCTCTAACCCATGGTGGTATATCTTCAATATAGTGGGCTTTGTAAGTTTTAATTGTATTTTCAATTTCTTGTTTTTCTTTTTCAGATGTAGCTTCTTCCTCTTTCTTTTCTAACTTTTGAATCTCTTTTGTTAAATCTTTCGTAAATTTTTCTAATTGTTCAAGATAAAGCTGTTCTACATAGTATGGTTGCTCTTCTTTCCAATTTCCAACATCTAAATAAGTTGAAACATAAAGTCTTTTATCATCAAGTTGAAATTGGGGGTCACCACGAAATATAACCTCTTCATAGTTAATTCTGTCTAAATATTCTCTTTCCATATAGGATAGTAGTTTTGGAAAACGATATACATCACTATTGTTGTTGTGCTTATAAACCTGATAACTATATTTCTTTTCTGAAGGTTCCTGCACTCTTACCAATTCCATATCTTTGTCATAATAGAAAGTATATGATATAGAATAATCTTCTGGTAATTTTACATCTTTATATAATTTTTTTGCTTTATTACTGCATTTAAATGTTGCAGAAATTGTCATTGGCTTCTGATACTCCCAATTAACTTTGAATTTTGCTTTATTATCAAGAACATATTCAATATGTTTCGTTCCATTTATACTAATTGTAATTCGTTTAACTTTGAAAAGGTCATTATCTTTAATAAAGTAGCTTACAAATAATTTGGTAAAATCGTCATCATAGGTTAGCTTGGAAATTCCAAAGTATGGCTTATCAAAATAAATTCTGATTTGGTCACCTTTATCATAAGGATTGTCTTCTACTGTGAAATATTCAGGTATATTTGGATTTGGTAAAACTTCTGAAGAATTTTCTACAATTTCAGCAGGAATTGGTTCGTCTTTTGCAAGGGTTTCTTGGTCTTTTCTGTCTTGTTCCCCAATATTGAATTTATACCATTGCAGGTTTGCTGGATTAAACGTTTCAGAATTAACTTTTATAGAATCGAAAGGAACAATTGCATTTGTTTGTGGAGTATATGGATATGCATCTGGGCGAGTAAAGATTTTATGCTGTTCTCCATTTTCATCATAAAGATAGATATTATATTGTTTCTGATCTTCTGCGAAAGTAGGTAGTGTCCATTCAAAGTGCATTTTTTCTGCATCAGTATATGTAACTGCGTAGAATTCTTTCAACTTTTCTGGTGGATCATCTGTAGTTACACCCGCCACAATTTCAGATAATGGTGAAGTCGTCCTATTCATATTAACTGCTTGAACAGCATAATAATACTTTTTACCAACAATTTGTTTTGTGAGAAGATATTTAAATTGTTCTAATTTCAATCCAGACATAATAGTAGAAGTTGTATCAACCTCACCTTCTTCTGTTGTGTCAATTTCAGTAAATTCCCTCATTTTGGATTTATAGAAATACGGTTTATTGGGAACTACGCAAAGAATTTGATACTCTTTCAATATTGGACCATACACTTTCATATCTCTGGGCATTCTACGATACAGAACATCATATCCAATTTCACCTTTTCGCTGTCCTTTTTCTCTTTTTAATTTAGCAGGTGAAGTGGCGTCCACGAAAAATACCCAACTCTGATCCATAAACCTCATTGTATCTCCAATGACGCCAGTTTTTACATTCACAGGAATCTTGCCAATATAAAACAGAGAATCAGGTGTTACGCCACGATATACACGATACTCAATAATCTTCTTATCCTTGTGTAAAGGATTCCAACTTATAATTAAACCACCACCATCATCATAGGGAACATCTTCTACTTTGAGACCGGCTACTGGTTCATCATTAGGAAGTATTTTTGCAAATGCTGTTCCTGTAAAAAGAAAAGATAGCAATGTAAGTAAGAAAACGAGTTTTATACAATTTTTCACTTTTTGCTCCTTTCTGAATGTTATTTTATCTTTAATAATACAAATTCTTTTACTTCTTTGGCTAATTCAAATGCTTCTTTTGCATCATCAACAGTTGGTTCAAACCAATCATCAGGATAACGAATTTCAACCGCATAATCATTTAGAATTATTAAATTATTTTTCAATTTTGAGAAATCTTGGTCAATTTCCCTGGATAGTTCCATTAAACGAAGCAGATTATGAATTTTAGGGAAAGATTTATCTTGGGAAATCAAATAAGCTTTAAGATATTTTTCGGCAACTTGTTGGCAATGAAAGCAAACTGTATCAGTGGGGATTTGGGGACATCTTAAATTATTTTCAGCATCTAAAAGATCATTTTCAGCTTTATGAATCCATTCTTTAACCAGTTCGTTCATACAATACTTTTCCATTTTTTAATACATCGTAAACAAAAGAATTTCTTATATCTTTCCACTTATTTATTTCACTTTTAGAATAAACTATTATATCCATTGCACACGGATATGGAACAAATAACCTATGGACTGCTCTGGCTCTTTTATATCTAGGAAGTTTACTTTCTTTCACCAGCAGCAGGTCTAAATCACTATCTTCTGTAGGATTCCTATTAGCATAAGAGCCAAAAAGAATTATCTTCTCAGGCTTGTATCCTTTGATGATAATTTTTATAATTTCGTTTATCTGCTTTTGTGTAATCATAAATTTTGTTTTCCAAACTCAAATAAATTTCCTGCTTGATAAATATCCATCTGCACCTTTGAAAATGGTTCAAGTTCAATATATTGGGATGAAGTTTTCCCGTCTTCCAAATTAATCTCTAATTCGTCTCTCTGATTAGTTTGTGTTAAATCAATTTTTTTTACCTTAAGTATTGGCAGTCCAGAATTTATAGCATTTCGTTTGTAAATTGCGCCAAAGGATTGTGCCAAAATTGCTATTATTCCCAAAGACCTAAAACAATCAACTGCTTGCTGTCTGGATGAGCCTGCACCAAAGTTTTTTCCAGCTATCACAATATCCCCTTTTTCAGCTTTTTTCGCAAAATCCTTCCATCCATCAAGATTATCAAATGTATATTGCCCCATCAGATTTATATCTGTAATTGCTAAATATCTATTGTGAAAAATCATATCAGTGTCTATATCGTTTATTAGATTGTTATTGTTATCAGTAATCAGCCAGACTTTGCCTTTTAGTCTAATTTCTCTTTTCATTTTGGGATAGATTGTAACTTAGTTTATTCCTCTGTCAATTTTTTTGATTTTTTTAAAAGAATATGCTTCTCGGAGTGCGAAAACAAATCCTGACTTGTCAGGATGAACTTTTCGCCTGTGCCTGTGCAGCTTTGCTGAAAGTTCTCTGCCAGCTGGCGGATCGTTTCAGCACCCCATATAATTTTCTTATCTTCTTATTCTAGATTGATGACACAATATTCACATCTTCATTCTGTAATATTTTATCCATTGTAGAAACAACTTTACTAAAATCCATCCGTAATTCTTTAGGTATTGGTGGTCCCGATACATTTTTTAATTTTAGTGGGTTAATTGCTTTATCATGCTGATAAATCGTATAATGAAGATGTGGCCCTGTTGACCATCCTGTTGAGCCGACATATCCTATTATGTCATGCTGTTTTACCCGTGTTCCAATTTTAATACCGCGAGCATATCTGCTAAGATGTCCGTATAATGTCTTATATCCATTAGCATGACGAATCATAATAGTATTACCGTATCCGCCTGTGTTTCCGTAAGGTGTGGGGTGTCCTCCTTTCCATCCTTTATGAATAACCACTCCATCTGCTGATGCCTGCACAGGAGTCCCAAAAGGAGCTGCATAATCAACTCCATTATGAAGCCAATATTTTTTTGTTATTGGATGTAATCTCATCCCAAAATATGAACTGATATAAGAATAATTTAAGGGTGATTTTAAAAATGCTTTTTGAAATGACCTTCCATCCTTATCATAATAACTATGATATTTATTCCCATTGCTATAATAGTAAGCTGTTAAATCAAAATTTTTCCCTTTATAAGAAGCGGCTAAGATGTTCCCATACTTTAATATTTCACCCTTATGAGTAAAAGTCTCGTAAACTAATTTACAACTATCACCTTCTCTTGGATCAATGAAAAAATCAATATCCCACTGAAATATATCACTATAATTCGTAACTATTTGGGGATTTATACCGTTATTAATAAATGCTTGCCAGAGAGAAGATTCAATAGTTGCAGACGAGATTTTTATTTCCCTTGTTAATTCTATTTCTTCCTTGTGGGTAATATAATTACCTGATGTATCTCGCTGAGCAATAAACCTTTTGAATTTATCTGGAAAATATTCTAATACTTGCACTTGGTTCAAAGTATCAATCTGTATCATAAAACTATCATTAGGATTTGTATGTTTTAGGTCGTAAAGTTCATTGAGAGATTTTGTGATTTTATATGCTTCTATACCCTTAATATTATTTTTCAATAAAGTAGAATATAGAGATTCTCCCTTTTTTATTTTCCCGTGTATATAAATATAAGGATCAATTTCAATAGTTGAATCTTCCTTAGAACATCCTATTATAACAAATATGATACAAACTGATATAAATATAAAATGATTAACAAATCTACTCATAAATTACAATTCTCCATTAATTGCTGCAAAAGCTGCTGTAACTGGACTGGCAAGATAGGTGTCTCCGTCTCCTTGTTTTCCAAGAAAATTTCTATTAGCAGTTGAAATCTGCACCTCGTCTTTACCTGTCATTCCGATTTGTCCAGAGGCACATCCGCCGCAACCTGGATTAGAAATTATAGCTCCAGCATTATACAAAATTTCAATCAAACCTTCTTTAAGCATCTGTCCGTAAATCTCTTTTGTGGTAGGAACTATTCTCAACATAATACCATTAGCTACTTTATTTCCTTTAAGAATTTCAGCAACCCAACGCATATCTTCAATCCTCCCGTTAGTACAGGAGCCAACGAATACGGAATCAACTTTTAACCCTTTTAATTCTTTAACATCCGTAACATTATCAGGTTTTGGAGGACAGGCAATTTGAGACTGCAAATCTGATACATCTATTTCAATTTCATCACAATAAGTTGCATCTGCATCAGCAAATATAAATTCTGGATTTTCTCCAGTCCGTTCACTTAGCCATTTTCTTACATTTTCATCTGGATATGGAAAAGCAACAATTCCACCCATTTCTGTCATCATACTACAAAGAGTAATATACTCTGCGAAGCTCAAATCTTTCAGGCATTCTCCATAATATTCAATACATTTTCCAAGAGCACCTTTACTTCCCAATTTTCTTAAAATATAAAGAATTAAATCCTTTCCAGTTGTAGGATATGAAAATCTTCCTTTTAGATTTACTTTGATTGTTTCTGGCACTTCAAACCAGGTTTTTCCTGTGCGAAAGGTAAAAGCAATATCCTGGTCCCCCATTCCCTGTCCGAAAGCACCAACAGCACCCAAGATATTGAAATGACTGTCTGTCCCTACAAGAATTCTACCGGGTCGTGCTATACCCGTTTCCATCAAAATATGAGTTCCAATACCCGCATCAACATCATATACTTTTATACCTTGCTTTTTCGCAAACTCACGACAAATCTGCTGATTATTTGCATAAGGAATTGTTTTGGCTGGTACAACGCAATCAAATGTAAAAAGTATGTTTTTTATATCTGGCAATTGTTCATTCGGATAATATTTTTCCAAATTTTTCACAACATTAGCTCCGCCAAAATCACGAGCAGTGCGGATATCTAATTTCATCCAGACAATTTTACCAGCTTTTACTTCTTCATCTGAATGTGATTGAATAATTTTTTCTATTATGGTTTTGCTCATTTTTTTTTCACCACAAAGGCACAAAGGACACAAAGAATCTATTTTAATTCATTTATGAGTTTTATTATATCTATTGAAAATGATATATCCTCTTTTTCTTGTGTCTTTTGCAAATCTCCACCCGGAAACTCAACATAATTATACTGAAAGCTTACGACATCTTTGTAATTAAGATTTACCCCCCAACCTTTGCAATCTCCAACAATATGTCCATCAATATCATTATACTCACCAGATCTCCATGAAAATATATCAAGAAAAGTTAATTCAATTCCTTTACCCCAAGTTGAAGGATTATCACCGTATTTAGAATTATCATAGCTTGCATAGATTGAGAAAAGATATTTAGAAATATCATAAAGCAAAGGATATTCATCTGCAAGGTTCTTAATATTTATAAATGATAATTTTCCAGCAACTCCATTTCTGATGCCATTTGGCAGAGGTTGTTTATTATTTGAATTCTCATATAGAATCTCATCTCTATATATATTGATAAAGTTAATGCCATGTGATAAATCTAAACTTACATAATTATTAATTGAGAAACCATAATGTAAAATATTCTGTAAAATATCGTTTAATAAAATAATCGGGGAAATTCGTATAATACCACCAATATTATGTGAAGTACTTTCTCCTTTTCCTTCTGCATCCATTAGTTCAGGTATAAGTGGGCATAAACCACTTACAATATAATCAAGACTATATCCTAAAGAAATCTCTGAATATCGTTGCAAATCTATAATTGGAGAGCTATACTTAAAAACTTTATTAGTAAATTCAAAAAAATTTAATCCGACTGCAAACTGACTGCAGGTCTCATAGGAGTTGAAATTCCTCAAAAAATTTCCATGAGCATCATATGCTTCTTGTTCTCCATAATACATGGTGGCACCATATTTTTTATATTTGTTTTTGAAAGGCAGCAAAAAGCCTAAACCATTCCAACCAAATGTAATATAAGATGAATTATGATACATATCTTCTACAACACCTTCAAACCATTTATCATGTGAGTATCCATAAGAAAATCCTTTATAATACCCAAGTTTTGCAGGATTACTCCAGACACCAAGAGGATTTCTATCCCAGATATTTGCGGTGCCAGATTCAAGTCCAAAGGCAACATTTGTCGCAGAAGGATTTATCAAAGTAAAAATACATGTAAATTCAGATGAAGCATAAGAAAAAGTGCATATAGAAAGCATAGATAATAACACAATAATGAATATAATTCTTTTCTTTTTCATATGTAAATACCTCACCGCAGAGACGCAAAGAACACAGAGACAAATGTAAAATTACGAATTATAAACTCTCATTCCCAAACCCCAGCTTGGGAATGCTTAAACTGAAGTCTATAGGTGAAAGAATGAATCTTCCATATATTAATGATTTCCGCTTTTTAATTTTTGCCTTTTACATTTTGCCTTATCTCCTTATTTCCTTATTTCCTTTTATCTACTACTTTCCAGTACTAATTATCGGTGAAATCTCCTGTCCCATCGGAATAAAGATAATCGTATTATTTGGGCTATCAATCAGTTTCTTCATCATATCAATCTGATACCATTTAAGATAATTTTCTGTTAATCCTTCAGCAATTGTCTGATTTGCCTTTTTGATTCCTTCTGCTTCTATGATTTTCCTCTCCTTTTCTTTTACTTCCTTTTGCAGAGTATATTGCATTTTCTCAAAATTTTGCTGCTCTGTTTTTTTAGAATTTATGGCGTCTTCAACTTGTTTGGGTAGAGTAACATTCCTGAGAAGAATATCCTCAATATAGATTCCTCTTTTTAAAAGTTTATTATAAGCTATTTTTCGCATATTAAAAGCGATAGTATCTCTTTTTGAGGAATACACCTCTTCCATTTTGTGTTTGCTGATAACCTCTCTGATAACAGTTTTAAGTTCTGGACGAATAATTTTCTCTTCATAGTTTGCCCCGATCTTTTCATAAACCTCTGGTGCAAATTCCGGCATCAAGTGGAATAAGCAAGTTATATCCATTGGTAAAAGGATGCCATCGGAAGTTAGTGCCTTAATCGCGTCATAGCCTCGTACTCTGCCCTCATAAGTCGTTGCACTCATTGTATAATTTTCAGTACGAACGCTCATAGTGTGGACGGATATCAGTGGGTTTACAAAATTAAGTCCGCTGTGTAAAACCCTTTTCTGAACCTTTCCAAAAAGAACCTGGACTTTTACTTCACCTGGCTCAACTATTTTAATTGTTTGTGATAAAACTCCAATAATAATTAGCAAAACAATAATAGTTTTAGCTAATTTAGCCTTATCGCGGAAAATACTCTTTGCCTGCCAATATAGCACAATCAGAATTATAAGGATGATTATTATACTCATTTTTTCTCCTTTTGGGATAAATCCCAGTTTTTATAGTCGCAAAATAAAATTCACTTTCTTTATTTTGGGATTATATTTCTAATCATTTTATTTTATCCCGATGTATTAGTCTCGGTCAGGCCGAGCCTGAACGGATCGGGACTCTTTCTCAATAAACTCAATAATTTCTTTTGATTTGGTGCCTGGTGTAAAGATTGCTTTAACTCCAATATCTTTCAAATAAGGAATATCATCCTCAGGAATAACTCCGCCACCAAAGACAATTATATCCTCAGCTCCTTTCTCTTTAAGAAGTTCCATCACTTTAGAAAAAAGGACCTTATGAGCGCCAGATAGAATACTCATTCCTAAAAAGTCAACGTCTTCTTGAATTGCAGCATTAACTATTTGTTCTGGTGTTTGTCTAATACCGGTATAGATAACTTCATATCCAGCATCACGAAGAGCACGGGCAACAAATTTTGCTCCCCTATCGTGTCCATCTAAGCCAGGTTTTGCAATTAAAATTCTTATTTTCTTTTCCATATTAGCTTTCTGCCACAAAGGCACTAAGGCACCAAGAATATAAAATCATTTCCTCTGTCAACAAACAAATTTTTACAGCAAATAAAATTTGTATTAACCCTTTGTGTCCCCACGTCCGCGGGGATTGAGTCTTTGTGGCTAAATTTACAGCACAAGCTGTTCTTCATATTCTCCAAATTCCTCACGCAAAACATCACATATCTCACCTAAAGTAGCGTATACTTTAACAGCTTCAAAAATTACAGGCATCAAATTATCAGAGGATTTTGCAGTCTCTCTAATCTTTTTTAGTGCCATTTCTACTTTATGATTATCTCTTTCTTGTTTGATTTTTTTCAATTTCTCAACTTGTAATCTCTCAACTGATTCATCAACTTTCAAAAGGTTTCTGCGCGGCTCCTCTTCTGTGACAAATTTATTAAGTCCTACAATAATTCTTTCTTCATTCTCTATTTGTTTCTGATATTTGTAAGCACTATCTTGAATCTGTTTTTGCACATATCCTTTCTCAATAGCTTCAACCATTCCGCCCAGTTCATCAATTTGAGAAATGTATTCCATTGCTTTCTCTTCAATCTGATTTGTTGTACTTTCTATAAAATAAGAACCTGCTAATGGGTCAATTGTATTGCAAACGCCACTTTCATAAGCAACAATCTGTTGTGTTCTAAGAGCAATTCTAACTGAATCTTCGCTTGGAAGAGCTAATGCTTCATCTCTTGAATTTGTATGCAGAGATTGCATTCCTCCAAGAACTGCTGCAAGTGTTTGAATTGTGACACGAGCAATATTATTGTCAGGCTGTTGAGCCGTTAAAGTTGAGCCTCCAGTTTGAGTATGAAATCTCATTTTCATTGATTTTGGATTCTTCGCATTAAATCTTTGTTTCATAATCTTTGCCCACAATCTTCTTGCAGCTCTAAATTTTGCAACCTCTTCAAATAAGTCGTTATGAGAATTAAAAAAGAATGAAACTCTTGGTGCAAAATCATCTACATTCAACCCAACCTTTATTGCAGCTTCTACATAAGCGATTCCATCTGCAAGAGTAAATGCAACTTCTTGAGCAGCAGTTGAGCCAGCTTCACGAATATGATAGCCTGAGACGGATATGGTATTCCAAAGCGGAATATTTTCCGAGCAATACTTAAAAATATCTGTAATCAAACGCATTGATGGTTTCGGTGAAAAAATATATGTCCCTCTTGCAATATATTCTTTTAGAATATCATTTTGAATAGTACCTTTCAGTTTTTCTTTTGACACCCCTTGTTTTTCTGCCACTGCTATATACATAGCTAAAAGTATTGCTGCGGTTGAATTAATTGTCATTGAAGTTGAAATCCTGTCCAAAGGAATTCCATCAAAAAGTGTTTCCATATCTGCAAGCGAATCAATAGCTACGCCGACTTTACCGACCTCACCTCTGCTCATTGAATGGTCAGAATCATATCCAATTTGAGTGCAAAGGTCGAATGCTATAGAAAGCCCAGTTTGACCCTGTGAAAGCAGATATTTATATCTTTTGTTAGATTCCTCAGCATTTCCAAAACCGGCATACTGACGCATTGTCCAAAGGCGGCCTCTATACATTGTTGGTTGAACACCACGAGTATAAGGATACAAGCCGGGATAGCCAATATCAGATTCAAAATCTACTTCCTCAGTATCCTCAGGTGTATAAAGCCTTTTGACAATGTTGGAAGAACCAGACAAGAACTCTTTTTTTCTTTCCGGGTATCTTTCTGTAACTTCTTTTATAAGTTCTCTGTATTTTGATTTCATCCTACCCTTAGATATTTATTGATAAGTAATATTTTAACCATTTAAGTGTTAAACAATTTTCGTAGTAAAGAAAAAAATTTATCTCATTACAGTTCTTTAAAAATGATGTTATTAATTTTTACGGGGACAGAATTTTTTTAATCTGTTCTAACTCTGAAATTTTATCTTTATCTTTGTCAATGTAGTATTTTTTTAGATTTTCAAAAGCAAAATTAAGGTTCCTTTTCTCTTGAGATAAAATCCTTTCTCTGTCTAAAACAAGATTTTTCTCTATTTTTTCAACAATTTTTTCTACATATTTTTGTAAATAACTAATAGATGATTTTTCATCATTACTATAATAATAAGCTATCGCAAGATTAAAGTATACTTTAGGATATTGGTCATATTTTAACTCATCTTTATATTCATTTATAGCTTTATTCCAATTATTGTTCAAAGAATAAATATAACCTTTCCAGAAATGAGCTTGTGGGTAATAAGGTGATATCTTAAGCAAACGATTGAAAAACTCAATGGACTTTTTATAATCCTTTTTATAATTATAAGAATAACCAAGATGATAAAGCAAAGCAGCATTATGAGGAATATATTTTTCTGCTTTTTCAGCATATTTGATAGAAGTTGATAGTCTAAATTTAGAAATATCAAATATCTCTTTTGATTTCTGAAAATAACCCAATCCCGTTATATTTCTTATATTTATTGAGATTAACCATAGAAACAAAGGGATAAGAATGAATAGAATATATTTCTTTTTATTCGTTCTATTTATTTTAATATTTATTTCCTCATAATTAGCAAAAATTAAGCCTGCAAGAATATAAAAATAGATTTGTAATGGAGATAGTCGCATGGTAATGGTAAAGAGATTATGAGTAATAAAAAGCAGAAAGGATAGCAAGCATGCACCGATAAAATATTTCCTTTCCGCTTCAAATATTGAAATTTTCTTTATAGCTTCTAATATTATTACAATAATAAATCCTAAAAAAAGTAGTAGTCCTATTATACCGGTTTCAGCCCATTGTTCCATAAATTCATTGTGAGTATGTGTAATAATATCTTCTTGTCCTATCAATTTGTAATCACTTTGCCTATACTTTGGAAAATAATGCGCAAAAGAACCAAGACCACTGCCAAACAACCAGAAATCTTTTATATAATCAAAAGTTGATTTATAAATCCTTTCTCTAAAAGTAATTGTGGCTGGACGAATTTTTTGAAAAGTATAAAATAATCCTATGAATAATATTAATAGTATAATTACTAAAGTTGTAAGAAGTTTAAATTTTGACCCTTTTATACTGTATGCTAATACAAAAATAGTCATCACTAATAAAAAAGCAAGGAGACCTCCACGCGATTGTGTCCAGAATAAAAATACAATAATTAAAATTAATGATAAAAGAGAAAAATATTTTATCCAGTTTTTTTTAGCATTCTTATTTGAATATAATTTCCATAAATAGATAGTAAAACCGATAGTAATTAAGAGATAACTCGCATAATAATTAGGATTTGCCCAATTTAGACTAAGACGAGAAAAACAAACAACAGTCTGTGATTGAAGAAAATATCCCGGAATGATTGAAAGAAGAAAACTGGAAACAAATGAACCTGCAATTAAACTTCTTTCATTTTTATTAATTTTAATTTGCGAGATAATAAAAAATAGGATTATTGAAGGGATTAAATATATTAAAACATCTAAACTATAATCCGCCATCTGGCGGATTGAAAAAATAGCTCTAATAACATTATAAAAAAGATATATGCCAATAATCAAGAATGGGAGATATTTCTTTTTATTAAATTTATATTTGGGTGAAAGAAAAAAAAGAATGCAAATAACCAAAATTAGAATTTGAAGTACTAAAAGTCTATATGGAAAAAATAAAAGGTATTTTTTTGTTATGAAAAATGGATTAGTAAAAATTAAGAGAGAAAATAAATAAATTATTGGTTGGATTTTAAGTGATTGTTTTACTTTTTTCGTCATACAATTTTTTTATAATGCCAAAAAATAAAAGCCCCATCCCGATTTATCGGGATAGGGCTTAAATTGAATGATGATTATCGCAGAATAACCATCTTCTTTGTAATTGTAGTTTCTTTAGTCTCTAATCTGAGGAAATAGATTCCATTAGAAAGAGATTTGTTATTCCAAGTAAGAGTATGAGGTCCTTTCTCCATTTTATTATCTACCAATGTCTCAACTAACTGACCTTTAATGTTATAAACTGAAATTTTAACATCAGAATTTGCTTTTAGGTTGAATGAGATATTTGTATTTGAAGTTACTGGGTTCGGGAAGTTCTGATTAAGGTAAGTTGTTGCTACTTCAGGTTCCTGACCTGGGTCAACACCTATTTCTATATTCAGTAAAGCATTCCAGTATAAATCATTTTCGAGCTCAGACATTTCTCCCGTCTCCGGATCATAATCGAAAGAATGTCCAGCATAATAACTTTCGCCAAGAAGATCTGCTGTATTATTATCACAGAGCATAAAATACACCAAACTATCTGGACTAGTTCCTGCTTCAGGCCACACACCTGTTACTAGAATAAAGAAATCCCCATCAACCGTTACAGATTCACTAAATGGAATTGATGTCCATTCAAATTTTGTGGCAGAGAAAGTGATCTCTTCATGATGAAGAAGATCTCCAAATGTGGTGTCATCAATGGCATCATATACATCAAATGTTAAAGCACCAGAATCTCCTGGTTCGCCACCACGATAATATGCGAGCCATCTTACGCCGCTTAATTGTTGTGGACCTGAAACTATTCCATCACTAAATGGGGTATAATGGGTTAATGCTCCTGATATATAAGGATAATAGTACAGACCTGCTACTCTGCTATTATATCCAAGTTCATATTCACCTGCGGGATAGATTTGTACAGTCATTGGGGGAGCATAGTCGTTGTCAGGTACGGTATCTCCTGCTGCTTCTACCCAGGCTACATAATCATAAGTCCCTTCTACTGGGGTATAGCCCGGATTTCTCGTTAGATCAAATAGACCGTATTCACCCATTCCTAAAGGACCTGCATTTTGTGCATAATAATCAAATAATGGAGGTTCAAATCCTGTATCTTCTACATCAATACGTATGTTAGCTGCTGAACTTCCATAACCTCTTTGACTTATAATGACTTTAGGTGTTAAATCTGATTTAATATCAAGCCCTACAGTTGATGGATATGGGACAAGCGTGAAATCACAAGCCATATCAACTTCAGGAAGAGAGATTCCTGTGATATCTATATCATCAACATAGAAGCCTGCACCAAAGGCATAGGTGCTATCGTCTGTGGACACAGTTACCTTAAGTTTGATGTCTTTATCAGCATAGTCTGTAACATTACATGTGCCATTGAAAATATAATCTTTATCAATTAATTCCCAACCACAGGAAGGAGCAGGATAGTCTCTATCATAATCATAGAAGAGTGCTTCCCATGGTAAATTGCCGGGATTTACCAGGAAGTTTTGTTGAGCGTCTGCATTATCTTCAAAGAAAGTAGTGGAGCCATCTGATATTACAACATTATCTATGAACCAGGCACCTTCAGTATCATCACCATCTTCATCAGACCAGCCAGAATCAGAGATAAAGCGGAACCTTATTTTTACATTTTCGTTAGCATAACTACTAAGGTCTATCTGCTCTGCAGTCCAGGTATTATTAGTTCCATTATATGTAGCAAGAGTAGTTTGTGAAGCCCAATTATCAGTAGAAATTTCAACATAACAATAATCGTAATCCAACTCTACATCATAGCGTTGGATAAAATCAAGGGAAATTGGACTGGATGTGGATAAATCTAAGTCAGGGGTCTCAATCCATTGATTCCAATTATTACCATAACCCCAGCCACCAGCCCAGGTGGGGTCTTCAAGTCCACACCACCAGGAATTACCTTCATAAGCATTCAGGTCATCTATATGCCAATAATCAACAAGTGGTGCATCTGTATCTACAATCCACAGTCTGTAAGTTTCATCAATATAACCCGTAGGGGCTACTGTTCTTGGAAATTCAATATTAATCCACATACTGATAAAGTATAGATTATATCCTGGTATAAGATGGAAAGTCGGGGAAACCAATGGGTCATTGGTATAGCCTACCCCTTCATCAATCCACCAGCAATGTGTGGGGCTGTGAGGAATAGTATCATTTTCAATATATTGCCAGTTGCCAGTTCCAGTTGTCCATGAGTCAGTCCAAGTAACTATTGCATCAATGCACCATTCATAAGGAGCTTCGGATATCCATCCAGTACCACTATTACTAAATGAACGCGCAGCGGTTCCTGAGCCATCATCACAAATCACATTAAGGTCAGAACCGGTACTAATCTTAACAGATATAAAGAAATCTTCCATACTAGTAAGTGTAATTCCTAAAGAGGACAAATCTATTGTATTTCCAGCACCAGGGTCTACATCAAGTGAGCCAAGCACCGTTCCTGGCAACCCGCTAGCATCCTTGTCATAAACACTAATAGTTACTTCAGTAGCATCGCCACCATAAAAGTATATCCAGGTTCCATCAAGTGTACCATTATGGAATGGAGTAAATCTTGTGGCAATTTCGTCGGCGGGAGTAAGAGTAACTATGTAAGCCGCACCTGTGTAATACCAAAATGCGTCCTCAGTTTCAAAATTTTCAGCCCATACAGTTTCAACACCACCTTTATCTGAACGGGTATTCACATATTCATCGTCAATTGGAGCTACTTGATGATGTTTGATTGATCTTAATACAGTGCCTTCGGGAATGACGGGATGACTTTCTGAATTTATGATTTTTGGAAGGGTGCTCTCCGTTTTGTTTGTAGGCACAGTAGCTTGTTTTACAATAGCCCAGCTAAGAGAAACTGAGAAAATTAGTAACAGAATTGTTAGAAAGCAAAGTTTCTTTTTCATTGTTTTCTCCTTTAATATTAGATTGTTAATATAAACATTTCAGACAAAATTTTTATCTGAAAATCCTAATTTGTAAGTTAGCATTTTAATAATTCTGCCATATAGGCATTTTCCTATCTAAGACATTAACAATTTCTTATGCTGTTAAGCATAATACCTAATTACTTAGAATGCCTTGCTAATCCAATTTATTAAAGACAAGTTAACACAATCTTAATTCTCTTGTCAAATTTTTTATTAATTTTTTAATTTTTTATTTAAATTTAATGTGATATTATCAGTTTATAAACATTATTAACTCTTTTAGAATTAAGAATGATTTTATAGAAATACACACCACTTGCAGGAGAATCCCCCTCATTATCTTTTCCATCCCAAAAAATTTGATTATATCCAGGCTGGCATATTTTATCACTAATCGTCTTTATCTTCTTGCCTGAGATAGTAAAGACCTCAATATCCACTACCGCATCTCCATCCAAATAAAATGTGAAATAGGTAAGATTTTTCATCGGATTTGGATAATTGAGAACTTTGCTGACTTTTATATTAGTGGTTTCTTTTATCTTAAAACTTATCTCTTTATTGGCACCCTCATTAAAATTATCAAATAATTCTAATTTCAGTTGATGACTACCTACACTTAAATTGTTTATTTTATACTCAATTGCTCCGTCTGTGTAAGAATCAGCATTGTATACAAAATAATCTGTTATGTTTTCTTCGCAATAACCATCAATTGTAAGAAGAATCCTATGCCCAGGATAATTTGTAATATTTATTCCGTTAGAATCGGAAATGTTTGCAAAGAGTGTTGGCGTTGCTGAAACATAATCACCGTTTTTAAACTCTTCTCTATCAAGCCAGATATTAATTAGAGGAGGACCGTCATTTACTGCATCACTATATCCATTTATAATCAAATTATGATTGTTAGGACTGGACTGCTTGTGATATGACATAAGAATATCTTTTGTTTTATCAGTATTAACCGCATATGCAAGAATATGACCTTTAGAACCTCCATAAATATCATCTGGAACGATGAAATGAAGAGAGAATGAATCTTGAGAACATGAAATTGGACCTTTGAATATTGGTTTGCCCTTTGTAGTAAATACAATATCAAACCAAACCCAAACATCTTCCACTTCATCTTCATAAAGATAAGTGGTTGAATAATCCGTATCATAAGTAACTGCGAAGATTTGCTCATACTGATTATCTGGGTTATTTATATTACCAATTATGTTAGCTGTTTGTCTTGCTTTTAGAGAGTCTGGATAACTTTCTGGAATTTTTAGATTTCCAGCCCTCGGAGGTATAACCAATCTAACGGCTGGATCCCCAAAAAGGTTATACATTTGATTAAAAGTGTATGTAATTATAGCTTCACCGATTCTTATTCCTTCATCTGGCTTATTAACTAATTCTGAAATGATATCTTCGTAATCACCAAAGCCACCTCCGCGAGAAGATGCATATGAAGCAATTGTTCCCCTGTTTTTAGCAAGAAGCATCTTTTCAGCCATTGATTCAAAAGTATTAGAATCAAAATGACCAACATTACATGAACCAGCATAGAAAAATGGGAGCATATCAGAATTATTAAGTTTTGAGATATCACTGGAACGAAAATAATCTTCATCTCCAAGGAGATCGTAACCTCCATGACCGAGATAAACGAATATTCCAACCCCATTATTTATAGTCTTAATTATAGCTTCATTTGCTTCTGGCCTATTGCGAAATTCATCAAGTGGGTAATCAATCCCGTAAATCTTAATAAGCTCAATATTGTTTTCTATTAATGAAGATAAAATCTCAGCATTGTAAGTATTCCCTGTCTCGTAGTGGTGACCATCTTTAAGAAAGTCATCTGCAGAAATCATTACACGACTTCTCCAAAAACCATAATTAGGACTTGTTGTATAGTTAACTATTTTATCAATAACTATTTCTAATTCCGTTTGTGTTTGACAAGGAATTCTTCCAATCATCATTTCTGGATTACTTGAACTGAAACACACATAATTATCATCCAATGGAGTAGTTCCTTTGATAAAGGGGAGAATTTTATTTTTATCACCAGTTATGGCTTCATACTTTCTAAAATCATTTGTGCCATCTCCTGCTAAAATTACATAAGAAACATTATGCCTAGAATCCGCCCCATAATAGTCAAATGCATAATGTAAAAAGTATCTAATTGCAACTACATCAGGTAAGCCCCATGAAAATTCATCATAGACATCATCTAATTTTGTAACCAGAACAGTCATGCTATCAATTTCACTATGAAAGTTAGCTAATTCTTTTAATTTTTCATAAAATTCTTCAGGACAGATAATAATAAGATCTGTATTTGCAAGTTCTATGTTATCTCGCAAATAACAAGACTTATCTTCTCCAATTATTTGACCATTCTCGTTATATGAATAATATACTTCCGGCTTATACTTTTCAATAATCTGAGAAGGTGATAAGTATCCACCCTGACAAACAGCAAAATATTTTATATCAATATTATTTATGGAATCTGTAAAATATACTTTATTACTTTCAAAATATAAGCTATCAATTCTCTCTACATTATCAAAATCATAAACTTTAAAAATCTGTAATTCATTATTCAGGACATTGCTAATTTCAACTTCATAAGTAGTATTAATTTCAGGTAGAGGAAATGCCACTCTATTATTTACCATAGATAAATTTTTATCATATTCTATGTTATAGTAGTCAAAATATAGACTTTTCGATCCGGAATAATAAATATCTAAAATATTATTTCCATTTTGTAAAAAATTACCACTGAAAATAATAGAACCACCCCCAGTCGAAGAAGATGTAATCTCTTCATTATTAAGTTTAAAGTTGATATAACCCGAACTTGGGCTTGTATTAAATTTCAACCTAATCTCTTGATTTTCATTTTGAATTAGGTTTGAAACTGAAAATTCAATACTTTTTATATTACTTCCAGTTCCTGAAAAATTATACCAAAACCATTTTAGCCCATTAGGTTCTGATCTTATCTTTTCCTCTTCAAGATGTTCTTTATAATGATAAATATTTAGGGTTTCTTTAGAACTTCTGTTTTGTAAAGTAGTTTTAGGTTCTGATGGAATATTTTTTTTAATACCCAAATCAGTGTTATATGTAAGCCAATATATATTTGTAGGAGTATAAGGATTATAATATTGGGAATACTCTCTATTCATTTCAATTCCGTCAGTATCGCGAGCATAGAAGTATATTGGAAATCCATCATCAGTATCAGATAAAAAAATTGGGATTGAATCTAAATCTGATGGTCCTGTATAACTATCTCTATCTAATGAGCAACCTCCGCCATTAAAAATTCTTATTGTTTCCGGATTTAAATTATCAACATCAATGCCTGCATTTTTTAATTCTTGCTTGGTTATCTTATAAATTCCATCTTGCGTTATTGGTATTTTAAACCATCTATCAGCGTGAGAAAAGGGATTATCAGGAATATCTCTTTTGCGAGTAATTGACCAATTTTTTGCAATATCAAAATTAATAATTGTGTTTTTAAAAACATTTTCAAAATTCTTATCCTTAAATTCTGATTTTATGCGACCACTTCCTCCAAAATCTATTCTTATCCTAAATTCTGATGTTATAATAAACTGGTTATTCTCAGCCCGAAAAGGATGAATTATTAGCTTAACAACTCTTTGGTTTCTCCAGATATACGGTTCGGTTAAATCAATATCTCTTGGTGAAAGTGAGTTATAATATATGTCTGGTTGAATCTTATAAATCATATGACAAGTTTTTTCCCCAATTTCTTGAACATATTCTGGATACGGTAATATAGGATTTTTAAGAGGAATTTTTGAAGTTTTCTTATCAAATGTTTTGAATGATATATTCCCTTTAGATGGAATTCCAATAATAAAACTTAATTCAGGAAGTTTTGCTGCACCTTCTTTGTAGTTATATGAAAAATGTGCTCCTTTTATGACAGTAAAATTATTAAAATGGTCAATTTGATATTCACCTAAATCAAATTGCAGAATAAGAAAGTCAAAATTTGATTCTAAAATTGCTATTGGATTTTTATCTGCACTTACATTTGTAGTAAATACAAATAAAAGAATAAATACTATTAAAGCAGATAATTTAGTTCTCAAAATGTAGAATTAATTTCAAAAGATAAATATAATTTTCAAGATATGAATTTAATCCATAAACTTATTTGCGAAATTTGCTAAACGAGATTTGCGACGAGCAGCACTGTTTTTGTGAATCACACCTTTTTTAACAGCCTTGTCTAATACTGAATAGACTTCAGGTAACATCTTTTCTATCTCTTCTTTACTGCTGGCGTTTTTTAGCTTTTTCACAAATGTTTTAATTGTTTTCTTAACATATCTGTTTTTATCTCTCTTTTTCGCATCAGATCTAAGTCTTTTCTCACAAGATTTATGCTCTGGCATTACACTCCTTCCATTAACAATATAATTTAAAATAAGATATTAGCTAAAAATTTTTATCCTTTCCGTCTGGGCGCCTGTCTAGGCTTGGCCTAGCCAAGACTGGCCGAGACCGAAAATCTTTGTAAACAATTTAAATAAAATCATAATCATTTATGCTTGATGAGATATTTTGAAACAATTTTTCTTAGGAAAAGAATATTAAAAACTGTTAGCAACAAAAAAACTATTAACAAAATAATAAATTTTTCCATCCCTAAAATATTAAATATTCCAGTAATAATTGCTGAAAGTCCAATACTAAAGAAGATAAATTTATGAGTAAAAATTTCAATAAAAATAAGAATAAGTCCCAAAACAATCCATAGTAGCCAGTATGATAGCATAATTTAATTTATCTATTTGGAATCTGTTTTATTACTTTCATCAGATTCTGAATTTTTATCCTTCTGCTTTGGTTTTCTTATATATTTTCTCTTTATTCGTTTCTCACCATAACCATAATTATAATCACCATACCCATAAGAACTACTTCCGTATCCCCCGTATCGTCCATATCTTGATGAAGACCCAGATCTAGTTTTTATACCAAGAATAACAAAAAGCCTTGTTAATCCAATTATTATTAGATAACATACAAAAAGCCCGATGGTGATAAATACAAAAGATTCAATAAAAGTGATTCCGAAAATTTTTAGTGATTTAGCAATCCCAACATCTCCTGATAAGATTTTAGAAATATCAATTTTTGCTAAAACATACTTCTGACTTTTTTCTTTTTCAATTATTTCATTATTCAGAGAAGCGATAATATCATCTTTTTTCTTTAAATCTTCCCATCGCTTTTCTTCATTTATATACTGTTCAATTCTAATCTGTTTTTTGTTATTCTCTTCTTCTTGTAATCTCTTTCTTAACTGCTCAATTGAAGCAGTTTCTTCAGATTTTTTCAATTCAGCAAATTCCAAATCAGGTAATTGCTTAAGATTATTCATTACATTTCTATAACTATCAATAGGGAGTTGTATAATTTTAGTAATGTTATTATTTTTTGTTGATTTAGAATATATTTCATTAAAGTTAGTATTATCAAGAATTTTACTTACCTCATTATCTTTTTGAATTATATCTTTTGTAATATACCTTATATCAAATTTAGTATAATATTTATAACTTCCGAATTGCTCTGTAGCTTCTTCAGGTGCACTTGCTATAGTAGTTTTTTCAGGCTTAAAAAAGGCTTTAAGAATTTTAGATCTACTAAATGCAATAATCAAAGAAGCCATAATTACAACAAAAATTAGAAGAGCCCTTATTCTTCTTGTGATGTATAACGAAGCCATATACATACCTCCGATTAAGACAACTCAAAAATATCAGTCATCTATTTTTTGATTTTTTTAATTTCTGCTTTTGCGATAAGTCCATAAATTACTGTTGCAAAAAATAGTATTATAATACTTAATATTAGAATAATTTGTTGTAAAGATAACTCAAATATAACATTTATTTTAAAAAACTTTATATTTGTAATATAAAGAAAAATTGAAAGACTGATTAGGCAAACTGCAAATTTCCCAGAAATATTAGAGCTTGGAACAATTTTGTATTTTGATATTAATATATAGCCACCGGCAAGAATGAATATCTCAAGAACAACAATAATTATGAATGCAAATAAAGGAAAATCTCTTTCAAACATTAGAAAGACTAAAATAGTAAGATAAAAAATCTTGTCAACAACAGGGTCAAGAATTTTGCCAACTGCAGTAGCTTGATTTAGGACTTTTGCAAGAAAACCATCAAGGACATCAGTAAAACCACAAAAAATAATCAGAGCAACCGCCCAAATATCATATCCTTTGTTAAGTAAAATAAGTATGAAAGGCAATATAATAAGACGAACCATAGTAATAATATTTGGAACTGTTACGAATGTTTTAGGGTCAAAATCAGCTGTAGCGAATCTTTTTTTGTTTGAATACATAATTAGAATTTATTCTTTGAGGTAAATTTCTCCCGTAAAATCTTGCAGAAGTTTTTGTTTGGTAGCTTTATAAATTTTGGATAAAATGATGATTTTTCTATATGAATATTATTATTAGCAGTTATATTATTTATGTCTTTTCCATCTATATTAAGATGGACTCCAACTATATTATCTTTTAAAACAATATTTAATTTTGAGCAAGCTGGAAATACAATCGGTCTAAGAAAAAGATTGTGAGGATTAATTGGTGTTAAAACTATCACATCACTCTCAGGATAAACAATAGGCCCACCGGCTGATAGCGAATATGCAGTTGATCCATTTGGAGTAGCAACGATTACGCCATCAGCACGAATCATATAAACGAATTCGTTATCTTTGTACACTTCAATATTAATTAATTTTGGGTATTCACCCCTATAAATAACACAATCATTAATTGCATAATACTTATAACTTTTCTCCTTTTTTAAATGGCAAAAAAGTGCAAGTCTTTTTTCAATAGCATAATCATTATTAACAATACTATTGATGACCGAATCAAATTCATCTTTTTTACATTCAGAAAGGAAGCCAAGTTTTCCAAGATTAAATCCTATAATAGGTATGTTTTCTTCAATTACCAATTTCGCTGCCATTAACATAGTTCCATCACCTCCGAATACTATTAATAGGTCAATAATATTCCTGGTAAATTTATCAACATACTTCACAGAATCCAGTTCAGTTCTATGTTGTCGGGCTAAAAGAAATACATTTAAATTTTGCTTTTTTAGAGCAAAAATCTTTTCATTAAGATAAGCCCCATCTTTATAATTTAATGGGTTATAAAAAATGCCAATATTTTTCATAATTTTGTGTGAAATTTTTTTGTTTATGTTATTAATGTCAATAAAAAAAGAATTGGAACTAAATTTTTATAAATTAGTTGACATATGAAAGAAGTATTTTTAAAAATATCAATATAATAAGTATTCAGAGTAATTTATTTGTAGATGGGAGGATTAGTCCTAATGGTAAGGCGTCCCGCTTGAAACGGGATGGGCTATGCCCTTGGGGGTTCGAATCCCTCATCCTCCGCCATTTTAATTTTTAATTTATAATTTTTATGGGTCGTCGCCAAGCGGCAAGGCACAGGGTTTTGGTCCCTGTATTCGGAGGTTCGAATCCTCCCGACCCAGCCAGATTTTTTAAGGAGAGGTGACCGAGTTGGCTTAAGGTGCGCGCCTGCTAAGCGTGTGTTCTGAGAAATTGGGACCCAGGGTTCGAATCCCTGCCTCTCCGCCATAATTTGTAATTTTTAATTTTATATTTTTCATTTCTTTTGGGGTGTCGTCTAATGGTAAGACAACAGACTCTGGATCTGTCTATTGGGGTTCGAATCCCTGCACCCCAGCCAATTATCTAGAAAAAATTACCTGCCCGTAAAGGATTGGTAGGCGGGTATGTAATATCATTATCTGTAATAAGTAATTTATGAAGCCCAAAAAAGACTTAAACTTATTTCCATATCTATATATTTTACCAGCAGCAATAATTATCATTGCATTCCGCTTAATTCCAATTATTCTCTCATTTATATTAAGTTTCTTCAAGTGGACCATAAAAGGTCCTGAAAAGTTTATTGGCTTAATAAATTATTCTCAGTTATTAAGGGATCCAGGATTTTGGCAATCGTTGACTAATACATTTTACTTAGTCATATTTGTAGTTCCAATAACTTTGATTCTTTCTTTGTTATTCGCAAATCTGTTGAATCGTACCACAAAATTGTCAGGATTATTTAGAACATCTTACTTTATTCCAACTGTTACATCTTTGGTAGCAATCTCAATTGTTTGGAAGTTGATTTTTTCTCCCCAGAATGGTTTAATGAATCATATTTTAGGCTTTTTTGGTATTCACGGCTTAGGATGGCTTTCTGAGAGTAGAGGGATATTTACCTTACTATTGGGTGCTATGGGACTAAAAATACCTGCCTTTCTTGGTGGACCCTCACTTGCACTTTGTGCTATAATTATAGTTTGTATTTGGCGAAGTTTGGGATATAATACAATAATATATCTTGCTGGCTTACAGAATATCCCGGAAGTATATTATGAAGCAGCAGAAATTGACGGTGCAAGCAAAATTAAACAATTCTTCAAAATAACTATCCCTCTTATCTCACCTACTACTTTCTATGTTTTAATAATGACAACAATTGTAACATTTCAAGTGTTCGCACAAGTATATATGATGACAGGACCACCAGTTGGCGGTCCACTTGGTACAACAAAAGTAATTGTCTACTACATATTTGAAAAAGGAATTGATGCTCAAGAATTTAGTTATGCAAGTGCAATTGCTTTAGTCCTGTTTATCATAATTTTTGCATTAACAATGCTTCAAAAAAGATTAGAAAAAAAAGTTCAATATTAATATGTTTAAAAGAATTTTAGGAAAAGCGATAACATACTTTTTACTTATTCTGTGCGGACTTGTTATGGTTGTGCCGTTCTTATGGATGGTGTCTACTGCGATGAAATCTCAGACTGATATCAACAGTGGGAGTGTAGGATTTATTCCTTATAGTAATGTTACCTATTATCATAATGAAGGGAAAAGAGAAAAAGCTAAAATTGTCACACAGGATAAAGAATTTTCAGTAATTAACATATATAGTGAGGATGGAAAAACATTTAAACGCTCTTATGTAAAAGTGCCCAATTCTTCTCTGACATTTGAAAGAAAGATTAGATTTAATTTCAATAATTTTTCAGAAGCCTTTAGCAAGGTGCCATTTGGAAGATACTTCATTAACACAATTTTTGTGTCATTATGTGTATTGTTAGGAGTTCTAATTTCTTCTTCACTTGCTGCTTATGCTTTTGCACGAATGAGATTCAAGGGAAGAGATTTTATATTCTATCTTTTCATAAGTATGATGATAGTTCCTCAGCCTATCTATTTAATTCCTTCTTATTATCTCCTTACAAAAATTGGCTGGATAAACACTTATTGGGCATTAATAGTACCCTGGGTAGCAAATATTTTTAGTATATTTCTTTTACGACAGCAATTTAAGACTATTCCAAAAGACCTGTTTGATGCTGCTGTTATTGATGGGTGCTCTCGTTTTGGAATACTCTGGAAAATTATATTGCCAATTTCAAAACCTATTCTGGCTACGACAGCAATCTTTTCAATAATTGGTAGTTGGAATAGCTTCATGTGGCCACTTGTAATGACCAGTAGCGAGAACATAAGAGTATTACAGGTTGGACTTTCTTACTTTGCACAAGAGTCATCATCACATACTGCACTTCTTATGTCTGCCTCTACATTCTCAATTGCACCACTTTTGATATTATTCCTTTTTGCTCAAAGGCAAATCATATCAAGCTTTGTTACAAGTGGGTTAAAGGAGTAATTTTTGTTGGGAGTGCTGTCCGCCAAAAAGCTTGGCGGATCCGCCTCTGGCGGAAAACGAGAAGTCCTGATAGGTTGGGACGACGAACTTTCAGCACACCAGCACAGACGAAAAATTCATTCCGAATCCCCAATTGAATCGGGGACGGGATTCGTTTTCGCACTCCAAAATAATCTTAAAATCAAAAATACAGAGGAGAAAAATGATTGATAAAAAGAACATTCTAATAACTGACATTGGTAGCACCACAACAAAGGCAGTCTTATTTCAAAAACAAAATAATAAATATAAACTTATAGGATTAGAACATATTCCCACGACTGTTGAAAAACCTGTTGAGGATGTAAAAATTGGAATTTATAACTCTATTAAAAAATTAGAAGAAAATATTTCGCAAAAAATTCTTTCTGATAATGCGACAATTGAAGAATTACATTTCCCGAATGACACAATTTATCTTACCACAAGCAGTGCTGGCGGTGGACTGCAGATTTTAGTTTTCGGTTTAACTCTGTTTGATTCTGCAAGTAGTGCGAAGCGTGCAGCTTTCGGCTCTGGTGGAGTTATCTTAGATACTTTTGCAATAAATGACAATCGTTCTCCAATAGAGAAAATGCAGTTGATAAGAATTCTCCGCCCAGATATTATCCTTTTTTCAGGTGGAACTGATGGAGGAAATATTAGCAGTATTGTCAGATTGGGAGAGTTAATCTCTTTAGCAAATCCTAAACCAAAATTTGGAGAGAAGACAAAAATACCATTAGTATATGCTGGAAATAAAAATGCTCAATCTTTTATAAAATCACTATTCTCTAAACAATTTGATTTGCATATAGTTCCAAATTTAAGACCCACTTTAAAGGAAGAAAACCTACCTCCAGCACAAAAGAGAATTCATCAACTCTTTATGGATAATGTTATGGAGCAAGCACCTGGTTATGGTGATGTCAAAAAATTTGTAGCAGATGATATTATTCCTACACCTTCAGGAGTGATAAATGCATTAAAACTTATCGGCAAAAAATTAGACCAAAATATTATGGCTGTTGATATCGGAGGAGCAACTACTGATATCTTTTCAAATATTTTAGGAAGATACTATCGGACAGTTAGTGCTAATTATGGAATGAGTTATAGTATTTCAAATGTTATGGCAGATACCGGTTTTGAAAATATCAAACGATGGTTACCAAATGAGATGTCAGAAAACTATATAAGAAATTACATAAGCAATAAAATGCTTTATCCTGCATATATTCCAAAAGATGACTATCAGCTTGCTATTGAGCATTCAGCAGCTCGTGAAGCAATAAGAATGGCAAAAAAGCATCATATGAAAATGCACTTCAATACAGTAAAAATTGGCTTCTTAAATAAACTAAAAGAAAGAGATTTTGACAAGTTTGTAGAAATCTTTTATATTGAAAAAATGAATGATAAACGAAAGTTTCATCAAAAAGATATTAATATTATGATTGGCGCTGGTGGAATTATTTCTAATTCTCCAAATATACGACAAGCATTGATTTGTGTAATTGATGGACTTAATCCTCAGGGTATAACAGAAATCTGGCGCGATAATCATTTTATCTCTCCTCATCTGGGAAAGCTGAGTGATATAGACCCAGACCTCGCTCTCACGCTACTTCAAAAGGAATGCTATCAAAAAATCGCATTAGTAATAAAACCCATATATAAAAAGATGAAAGAAGGCCAAAAAGTTCTATCAATTACAATTAAAAATAAAGAAAATGAAATCAAATACTCTATCAATAGTAATGAAGTAAAACTTATTCCAAATGATAACAATGAAAAAAATCAGATAGAAATTGAATTAGAAAAAGGATTTTATCTACAAAATTCTGAAAGAAAAATTAATCTTACCTCTGAATTACCGATTTTAATAGATACAAGAAAAAAAGAGCTTACATCATTCCAAAAAATGAATAAAGAATTGAATCTTTACAAATTTGATAGTTCACAGGAAGAATTAAACGAATGTTTTGCGGAAATGTTAGAGAAAAAAGATATTGAATATGGAACACATACAATAAAAAGGTCTTTGCCATATAAAGGCGAAATTATGGTTAATGTTGGAGATGAAGTTCAGCCAGATACATTGATTGGTGAAAATCGTTATGACCCGCCCAAAATTTATGTCTTATCTGTTTTCACTCTGGATTATTTGGACCTAAATCCTGACCTAATGAGGCAAAGTATCCTTGTTAAAAAAGGGGATAAGATAAATTTTGGACAAAAACTCATAGATACACACACAAGCAGCTTAGCCGCTGCTTTTTCAGGAAAGACAACAATATATCGTTCACCTATTCGCGGAATTGTTGAAGAAATCAATTTTGAAGCAGGCACAATAATTCTACGAGAAATCCAAGACTACTCAACAAAACCTGTTACTGTAAATGTATCTAAGAAATTGGGTATTTCTCCAAAACATCTTAAGGGCTATTTGAAGAAAAAAGAAGGCGATTTTGTCAATGCTTATGAATCCCTTGCATCAAGGTCAGACGAGAGAGGAAAGGCAATTTTTGTCCCTGCTCCTTCAACAGGTACAATTACTAATATTGACTTAGAAAAAGGGACTGTTACAATCCATTATAAAAAAGAGCCATATCAAAAATTTGCTGCTGTCTCAGGCAAAGTTATCTCTATACAAAAGCACCTCTCAGCAGTAATAGAATATGAAGGAAGCAATTTGAATGGAACTATCGGTTTTGGCGGTGAAGCAACGAATGAATTACTTTCTCTTTCAGGAATCTCTTTTGAACTCTCAAAAGAGAAATATAAGAATAAGATTATTGTTTGCTTTGAAAAAATTAGGTTTGATACTTTAAAACAAGGAGCAGAAGCAGAAATCTCTGGAATTATTACACCATCTATTGACAATAAAGATTTAGTAAGATTTATTGGAGAAGAGATAGGAGTTGCCTTGACTGGCAGTGAAAAAATACCATATCCGATTATTTTAACTGAAGGTTTCGGGGATTTTTCTATGAATGAGAAATATAGAGAGTTTTTCAAAAAATCTAACGGAAAACTGGCATATATCAATGGACATACACAGATTCGTGCAGGAGTTGTTAGACCGAAAATTATTATTTTTTGATATGGAGTGCTGTCCGCCAAAAAGCTTGGCGGATCCGCCTCTGGCGGAAAACGAGTTCCAATTTATTGGAACGAACTTTCAGCGCATCAGCACAAGCGAAAAGTTTGTCCCGACTCGTCGGGACGCGTTTTCGCACTCCATATAAAATTACTAAAACTTATTAAAATATGAAAAGAATCAAAATCACGGTTTCCGGCAGGGTGCAAGGCGTCTGCTTTCGTTATTTTGCTTATGAACTTGCTCTTAAGTTGAACATCAAAGGATATGTAAAAAACCTATGGAATGGCGATGTTGAAATTGCTGCCAGTGGCTCTGAACAAAATGTTGAAAGATTCTTAAAACAGGTAAAAATCGGACCACCAGCATCAAGAATTGATAAGGTTGAACTACAAGAAATACCTGATTCAATAGATTATGATTCATTCAAAATCACTTATTAAATTTGTTCTTATCTTCTGTCTTTTAGGCTTGTCAGGTTTCTCGCCAAGTCCCAAATATATTACTAAATCCGAGAAATACCACATTGTTAAAAAAGGAGATACATTATACTCTATCGGCAAAGAGTACGGTCTTTCAGTAGAAGCATTAAAAAGAATCAATAATCTGACTTCAGATAAAATCCTGGTTGGACAGAAAATATACATTGTTGAAAAAAAGAGTTCACAACAATATTATGTAACTCAAAGAGAAATCCCTGAATGTGGTTATTATCTTGTTCAAAAAGGTGAAACATTGTACAGAATTTCCAAAATGTATAACCTTTCATTAGTAGAATTAATGGAATTCAATCAACTAACATCATATACAATAAAAGCTGGAGAAAAAATCTGGCTGAAATCCGTGCCAATCAAAACAGTTATTAGCAAAACTATTATCAAACCTGAAATCATAGAGAAGAAACCAAAGCCCACAGAAAAACCTAAATATCATACAGTTAAAAAAGGTGAGAACCTCTATAGAATAGCGTTAAAATATAATCTTTCAATTTATGAATTAAAACAGTATAATAATCTGAGTTCAAATAAGATTTTTGTAGGTCAAAAGCTTTTATTAGAACCACAAAAAGGTTCTTTGGAAAAATATACTAAAACCAGACCCAAAATCCCGTCTGAATATTTAAAGAGATACGGCCTTATCTGGCCTTGCAATGGAAAAATCACATCACCATTTGGAATGCGTGATGGCAAGCCTCACAAAGGACTGGATATCTCTGCTCCTGTTGGAACTCCGATAAAATCTGTATTAGACGGTGAAGTTGCATATACAGGCTGGCAAAGAGGTTACGGCAATGTCATTATTATGAAACACGACCACAGTCTTATGACCGTTTATGCTCATAATGATGAAAATTTTGTAGAAAAAGGTGATAAGGTCAAAAAGGGTGAGAAAATCGCAACTATTGGTTTAACAGGAAATACAACAGGACCTCATGTCCATTTCGAAGTAAGATTAGATGGAAGGGCAATGGACCCGGAGAAGTTTTTGCCATAAATAATTTTGGAGCGTCTCGATATTATAGGGATTAATGCAAAAGCGACATGCCTACCCCGTAGGAGTAAAGCGACTTCACGGGAGTCGCTTAACTCCATATCGTGGGATGGAAAAGACGAGAATGGAAGGCAACTTGGAAATGGCATTTACTTCTATCAATTGAAAACCAAAAATTATAGTGAAGTTAAAAAGATGGTCATAATCAGATGAAAACTTGAGGCACAACAGCAAGACCTTCAATCCGTCACCCAACGGATTGAAGGTCTCTTTTTATTGACAGAGAATAATTTTTATTAAATAAGAAGTTCAAAAATAATATTCAAAAAAATTAGGAATATAAAATGCAAAAAATACTTTTCATAATTGTTATACTATTCTTATTATCAACTATACTTTCAGCCCAGGACTCTTTACAATGGACAGATTCATTTCCTGCGGCAATAGAGAAAGCAAAAAATGAAAACAAAGTAATTATGATAGACTTCTCTTCAGACAGGTGCGGATGGTGTAAAAAATTGGAAGAAACAACTTATCAAGATTCAAATGTGATAAACTTTTTAAATGATAATGTAATTCCAACAAAAATAAATTCAAGTCTTCCCGAAAACAAAAGTATAACCAATTCTTACAATATATCTGGCTTTCCGACCACCATTTTTGTTAATCCTGTCCCCTCCCCCCCAATTAAATCGGGGGTTGGATCGGGGACCGCGGGGACAGGTGAAATTGATAGAATTATTGGTTATCTCCCTGCGGAACAATTCATTAGAAAAGCAAACTTTATTCTAAATAATAAGAATTATTTTTCAAACTTACTTAAAAATGCTGAATTACATCCTGATAGCATTGACATTCATAAACAACTTGCAGAGGTCTATAAAAGGCGAGGGAACTATGACAAAGCAGAAGAAACATATAATTCTATTTTAAAAAGGATTGAGAAAGCCAGCCCTATAGACACATTAATTATGAAAATTCCAGAAATTCAAGCAAAAATTGCAATGTTATATTATAAACGCTATCAATTTACTGAAGCATTAGAAAGATTAACTCAAATTGAGACTGAATATCCAGATTATCCGGACCTGGATATGATTCTCTTCAATCATGCATTATGCCTTTACAGACTAAAAGAGTCCATCGGAGCAAAAAATACATTGCAAAGGATTCTTAATAATTTCCCGGAAAGTCCTTTAGGAAAGGATGCTAAAGAATTCATAAATTATATTAACTCCACAATAGAGCAAGAAAAAATTAAGAAAAATTAAATATTTCTTGACGATTAACAATACAAGACTTAAATTTTCTATAAATTTCAATAGTAGTTTAAATCATATTTTATAAAAAATCAACAGGAGGATGAAATGAAAATTAAACCTATTGATGACAGGGTTCTTCTTCAATCAATAGAAAATGAAGAGAAAAAGGTTGGAAATATCATCATTCCAGATACTGCAAAAGAGAAACCGCAGATTGGAAAGGTTATTGCCGTTGGTAATGATGAAGACCTTAAAAAAATTGTCAAAGAAGGTGACAAGGTTATTTATGCTAAATATGGTGGAACCGAAATTGAACTTGAGGGAACAAAATATCTTATTGTTCAGAAGTCTGACCTCTTGGGAATTATAAAGTAATTTCTATTACATAATATTTACTCCCAAAAAAGAAGGCGAGATTTGAGATGTCGCCTTCTTTGTTTAAGATAGAATGAAATACTCAAGCCGTCCCCGATTATTCAAGCGGAAGCGTGGGAGGTGCCAGGACGCAAAGGAGAACGAAAATGGCATTAAGCATTCCCAATCCCCAATTCAATTGGGGAGGGCTTGGGAATGAGAGTTTATATTTTTTGTGTCTTTGTGCCTTTGTGGCGAAAGTATTTTCATATGAAAATTTACGAATGCCTTACATAAGCCAGTATCTATTTTGTGCACCTCTTTTAATAATTCCTTTAAGTTCCATATTCAGTAGCATTGCAGATAACTGTGCAGGAGAAAAATCAGACTGTTCAACCATCTCATCTAATCCAAGATTTCTATCATTTTTTTGTAATAATTTATAAATTTCTCCCTCCTCTTTCGTCATCTTTGGAGTAATTTTTTCAGATTTAACTTGCATCTTAATATGATATTCTTCTAAAATATCTTTAGCATCTGTAACAATTTTTGCACCTAATTTTATCAAATAGTTTGGACCCTCACTTTGAGGAGAGTTAATATTTCCAGGTAAAGCAAAGACATCACGATTTTGTTCTAATGCCATTTTTGCAGTAAGTAAAGCACCACTTGTTTTTTTACCTTCAATCACCAGAGCACCTTTACACATACCACTAATTATTCTATTTCTTGTTGGAAAATTCCATGCTTCAATTTTGGTTCCTAAGGGAAATTCTGAAATCAAAGCACCGGATTGAATAATATCCTTTGCAAGGGCTCTATGCACAGCTGGATAAACAATATCTAAACCAGTCCCACAAACCGCAATAGTTCTACCACCAGCATCAAGAGCTGCTTTATGAGCACAACCGTCAATACCATAAGCCAATCCGCTTACAATAGTAAATCCTGTCTTTGCTATTTCTACCCCGATTTTTCTGGCAGAAATTCTGCCGTAATTCGTTGGTTTGCGCGTTCCCACTATTGCAATAGCTCTGCTATCTCGCGGTAAAATCTTGCCTTTGATATACAGAAGAATTGGAGGTGTATAAATAAATTTCAACAAATCAGGATATTCTTCATCAGTGATAGATATAAGCCTGACATTGTATTTTTCTAACAATCTTAATTGATTCTCAATAAATTCCTCATTCTCATTTTTTGAAATTTCATTAACTGCATTTTCAGAAAGAAAAGTTAAATCAGATAATTGATGTTTGTTGGCTTCAAAAATTTTTTGTGGGGAATGAAAGACCTTCAAAAGTCTGCGAATTTTCCCCTGCCCTAAGCCTTTAATAGAAACTAATTTTAACCAATCACGATATTCTTTTTTATCCATCTAATCTCTTTCTTGCAGAATTTGATATACTATATTTTTTAATGCTGAGATATTTTCACCTGTAACAGCTGAAATGGCTATAATATTTTTTCTTATATCTTTTGAAAAATTCTTTCTTATGTTATCTATTCTTTCTTTTTTCGTATCATTGGATAAAAGGTCAACTTTATTCAATACTACCAAAAATTTTCTTTCATCAAGATTTTGATTATAAAGATGTAGTTCATTTTTTAAAATTTCAAATTTTTTTAATATATTTTTTGAAGTAACATCTATTAAGAACAGCAAAATTTTTGTTCGTTCAATATGACGGAGGAACTGGTCACCTAACCCTTTTCCTTGATGAGCACCTTCTATGATACCGGGGATATCAGCTATAATAAATGTCTGATAAGAACTTAATTTCACGACCCCAAGGCAGGGTTCAAGCGTGGTGAACTCATAATCAGCTATTTTAGGATGAGCAGATGAAATATGACTAATTAATGTAGATTTGCCAGCATTGGGGAATCCGACAATGCCCACATCTGCCATTAATTTAAGCACTAATTCCAGATATTTTTCTTCACCCAATTTCCCTGATTCAAATTTTCGTGGAGCCTGATTTGTTGGAGTTGCAAAAGCTGCATTTCCTTTTCCTCCTTTTCCACCTTTAGCTAAAATTATCTTTTTACCTTCATAAGATATATCTACTAATTTTCTAATTCGTTTACCATTTTCATTAAGCTCAAATACTTCCGTTCCCAAAGGCACTCTTAATATTTTATCCTTACCTGAATAACCTGTTTTATTAGAACCTTGACCATGTTGTGCTTTTCCGCCAGAGAAATGCTTATTATATTTAAAGTTCAAAAGCGTATTAAGATTCTTATCTCCAATTAGAATTACATCTCCACCTTTGCCACCGTCTCCACCGTCAGGTCCACCAAATGGAACATATTTTTCATGACGGAAACTCAAGCAGCCATTGCCGCCTTTCCCTCCGTTTACTTTAATCCTTGCGTAGTCAATAAACATAAAACTTATTTGTTATTAGTGATTTGTTATTTGGAATTAGTAATGTGAGTTGCTTTTTGTTTTCCAATAGATTTTATATAAGCATTTAATCTTGGTCTCAACTCATCCATAATTTCTTTCAGTTTTTTTATCTCATCCTTTTTTAATACTCTTCGCTTATATGCTCTACGAAGCCAATGTGAAGTTTCATATAGAGAACCTCTAGCAATTATTGCAAAATGTTTCCGTTCTTTAAAAGAGAATCTTCCAAAACCTTCAGCAATGTTTGCACCAATACTATCTGCTGATTCAACTATCTGATAACCTATAGTATTTTTTGTAAAACTATCCCACTTACTGACAATTTCCCAAATTATATCACCTAGACTCTCTGCTAATTTATAAACATCCAAATCCTCAAATGATACAATCTTCTTTTTCATACTTACCCATCCTAATTTTTTAATAACCAATAACTAATAACAAATATCATTTTCTACTCTCCAATATTTATAATCTCCTCACCATATTTTTTTTTCAACTTATCTACAGCCCAGGAAATATTAGCAAACTTTTTCTTATAAACTGAAAAAATTTCTAATTGTATCGGGTCATCGGCGAATTCCATATTTGATAATCTGATACCAAAGAGTCTTATTTTGTGAAAGCCAAGATTAATTTTATCAAACAGGTTAATAACTATCTTGTAGATTTCGGAATCATAATTTACTGCTTGTTCAACTGTATGGTTAAAAGTATTTACTGAAAAATTATCATATTTAACTTTTAGTGTAATTGTATGAGCAGATGCATGTTTCCTTCGCAGACGGTAAGCAGTTTTGTGTGTAAGTTGTAAAAGAACTCCGCGTAATTTTTCCTTATTCCCAATATTTTTTGATAAAGTTATTTCATTCCCAATTGATTTTGGTTTAGGTATTTTAGAAACAGGCACAACTGGTGAACTATCAATTCCTTTTCCCATAAGAGACAATTGTTTACCAACCTTAGCAAATTTTTTTATGAGAATTGATTCTGGAAATCTTCCTAAATCTCCAGCAGAGTATACACCAAAATTTTTTAAGATGATTGCAGTCTTTTTACCAATTCCAAACATTTTTTCTATTGGCAGATTATCTAATAGTTGCTTAACTTCATCATTTTCAATAATTTTTATTCCTGAAGGTTTATTCATTTCACTAGCAATCTTTGCTAACAATTTATTTGGTGCAATTCCAATGGAACAAGTTAGATGTAATTGCTGTAAAATTTTATTCTGTAATGTTTCAGCAATTTGTTTTTTAGATTTAAAAAAAGGAATACCGCCACTAACATCTAGAAAAGCCTCATCAACACTTACTGGCTCAACAATAGGTGCAATTGTATGGCAAATATTTATAATTTTAACTGATTCAAACGCATATTTATGATAATTTCCTTTTATGAATATTCCAGCAGGGCAAAGTTGTTTTGCCTGGTAAATTGGCATTGCAGAATGGACACCAAATTTTCTTGCTTCATAAGATGCAGTGCTCACAACCCCTTTATTTTCTGCTCCACCACCAACGATTACAGGTTTTCCTTTCAATTCTGGATTATCTCTTTGCTCAATCGCAGCAAAGAAGGCGTCCATATCAATGTGTAAAATTATTCGTTCCATTTTGGGAAAATTGTTTGTTGTTAAAATATTTTATATTTTTGAGTTTTGAGTTATTATTTTATCTCAAAATCAAGCATTTCTTTGTATCTATTATTTTATTATCAATTTTTAATTGATAAAAATATAGGCCTGAACTTACTGTATCACCATTTTCATCTTTGCCATCCCAGACAACCTTTGTAAGTTCGGATTGCGGATTGCGGATTGCGAAATATCTAACAAGCTGACCTTTAATGTTATAAATATTTATTCGCGTTTGTTTCCCGATTATCATCGGGACGGTTAAATTAAAAGAAATTGTGGTGAAAGTGCTAAAGGGGTTGGGATAGTTCTGGTTTAATTTGGTAGATATATCAGGTATATCATCAATCCCTTCTTCAATTATTGTGACTGTAACTGGGACAATGATGGTTCCAACATTTGGATCAGATGTAAACACAACATCAAATTCTAATACTGTTCCAGGTGTTTGTCCTGTAGTGTCTAACAGTAGGCGCCAATCAAAACTTTGTCCCGGTGCTATAATTCCATGTGTTGTAGTTGTAGAAAGACAAAATAAACTATCATTAGAATAGAAAGAACTACTTGCCTTTCTTTTCAAATTCATTTCTATATCTTTTGAGTTTGAAGTATTTATAAAAACCGTATTATTCGCATTATTCAAATCAGAATTTACAATATCCGCAAACCAATGTATAGGTACATCTCTGTAATTTTGTATTGTTAGATATACTACAATACTATCATCAGGAGCCATAATTGTGTCTATACAGGTAGGTGATATTGACATTGTAGACAAAGAAGACATCTCGAAATTTAAAGTACTGGATGATGGAATATTAACCACTTCTACTATTGGACAAAAATAACTAATATAATAAGTAAACCAGTAATCACCAGGTATCATTGGGAAAATTGTGAATTCTCCATTTTCATTTGTATAAGCATTATAATACAAATCCCATTGAGTACTTACAGCATTAACAGTAACACCTTCTACGGGATTACCAGAACTATCAGTTGCTGTTACTACCAATGTAGCGTAGTAAGATGGTACCCAAGCATAGCCAACAGTTACATCATAAATATACCAATAATTAAAATTATATGTATCACCTCCATGTGAACGGAATTTAATTTGTATTGTCTCACCTTCATATTGAGACATATCGCAATATTCCCAAATAGTTCCACCTGGTGAACCCCAATCACCATTATAGTCCAAATCCCATTCAAATATCAAAGTTTCTTGTCCCCCATTAATAATCCATATTTCCATCACTTCTCCAAAATCTGTAGCATAATCATGTATATACATATTTACATTTAAACTAATGAAAGTTGCTCCATAGGGTATCCATATTTCTGGAGAAATGAGTGACATATCATAATTGGTAACTGATGGTGACCAGTTTAATTTTGCTGCTTCACAATCAGAATCCCATTCCCAATTATTCGGACTTGATGGAACTGCTCTCCACCCAGTTAAATGCCAATCTTCATAAAATGTTTCATAAAAACAACTAGGAATATATGATGTAGCAGTATCTACATTAGAATTTACTGATTCTCCTTCTGAATATACTGCTGTTGCCCAGTATGTATATTCAATTCCTGTATAAACCATATAATCACAATATGTATTTTGAGTATTATCTAAATATACATATCTCCCAGGATCGCTCCGATATAGATAATATCCAATAAGGTTATAATTTCCTTGAGATGGTTCATCCCAACTAAGATTAACACAACCATTTTCTCCGGATGCATTAAAATCATTTGGTGGTGGTAGAACTGTATCTTGAATAGCAATATTCATATCCGCAAAAGAGAATTTTGCGCCTATTAATATGATTATAATAAACAGGAATAATATTTTCCTTTTCATCATAAGCCTCCCTTTTTCTTGTAATTATTTCTTAAAATTTAGATTTTATAGTCAAGAAATATTATTTTTGATTTTATTTGATATACTTATTGAGGTTAAACTCCTATTACTCAAATTATTATTTTAAAAATATACATTTCTTAGTATCTATTATGTTATTCCCAATTTTAAGTTGATAGAAGTAAATGCCTGAATTTATTGGTTTGCCATTTTCATCTTTTCCATCCCACCTAACTTCATTAATTTTTTCCCGATTATAATCGGGATGAATTATGAATTGTTTTATAAGCTGACCTTTGATATTATATATTTTTATCTGTGGTAATCTCCGCCAGTTGGCGGACGAGTTACGTAAATTCGTGGTTGAAAAAGAAATTGTGGTTAAAGTATTGAATGGATTGGGGGCGTTCTGAGAAAGGTAGAAAGTGTTACATAAACTATGTTCATCCATATCCACAGGAGGAACATATACAATAGAACCATAGACATAAGTTCCACCCCAATACCCTATCACCTCAAGCCAATAATAATATATAGTATCAGGCACGAAAGTATCATCAACAAATTGATATTCATTCGGTTCAGATGTAGTTCCATGTCCAGGAATTCTATCAACATTAATCCAATCTGCTGTTTGATAAACATCTTCTGTATTACGATAAATGTTAAAAGCAACAACACCTGTCTCTGTTGCTGTAGTCCAGCAGATGAGAATATTATCATCAACATAAGTTGCTATAAAAGTAGTTAGTTCTAATATACTTTGATCAAAATAAAATGCACCTATATCTGAAATTGTTCCATCTGGGTCAAATGGCAAATTTGGATCACCTGCATCTATACAGGGAGATTTTGTTGAGTCAAGTATTGGGTAGTTTGTCCAACTTAGATGAAAATCTCCATTGATTATATCAACAAATTTGGGATCAGAATCTATATTGTTTTCGTATGCCCCCTCATAATTCGTGTTACCTCCAAATACAAAATCGTCTATACCTCCTTGTATATCAGAATAGAAAAAATTTGGGTCAGCTTCATAAAGAATACCTTGACCAAGATCATAATAATCAGTAATATATACTTGATTGTAAATACTTTCAGACATATTATTCCATAATATATTATTTATAATATTGGGGCTGGTTCCTGCACAATAAATACCGTCACCAGAAATCTCAGCATTATTATTGGCTATAGTATTCTTAATAATTATAATATCTTCACCCATTAAAAGGCGGATACCTCCACCACAATAACCATCATTGTTATATATTACATTATTGTCTATAATTATATTGCTGGATCCACAGTAAATCCCAGTTCCATCGTTATGACTTATTGTATTGTTTTTTATCACAGCGCTAGAAAAGCATGCAATCCCGTTACCAGCATGATGATTATGGTCAATTATATTATTTATTATAATTGGATGAGAATCACGAGTTGTACAAATTCCATTCCCATAATTATAACTTATTACATTCCCTTTTACAATTGCATCAGAATACCATAAAGAAAGTCCTCCTCCAGTAAAGTCTGAATTGTTATTGATTATATTATTATTTTCTATAATTGGACTAGAGTAATGACAGTAAATTGCACAACCATAGAAGCTGGAGAGGTTATTCTCTATTCTGTTAGATAAAATAAGAAGTTTAGAAAAATTTCTTACATAAATTGCACCTCCATATCTATCATGGCCATTACCTATAGCTTTACCATACTCTATTTTGCAGTACATAATTTTAGAAGAATCATTAGAAGCAGGGGTATTATCAAATCTAATCCCATGCCAGCCACCATTTGATACTTGTATGTTAGAAAAACCAGTTGTGTCGTTAACTGTAAACAAAATAGTATCATTTTCTGCTCCTATAGCTAATAATCTACCTTGTATACTGAATTTATAATGTCCTGTAAAAATAATTTCTACTCCAGGTCCAATAATAAGAGTTGAATCATTAGTGATAGTTATTTCATCATCAATAAAATACGGACTACCACTAATTGACCAGATACCACTAACATCTCCACCAGGGATATGGGTATCAGCAAAAGAGATAGCGGTGGCAAATAATAAACTGATTATGATAAAAATTCTTTTCCCCATTTTTCTTCCTTCCTTTTTAAATTATTATTGTTTTGACATTTTTCATTACTTTAATAATAAACATTTCTTTGTATCTATTACTTTATCACCTAATTTTCCGCCTGAGGCGGATTCACCTCTGGTGGATAATCTATAAAAATAAATACCTGAAGCTACTGGTTTCCCGCTTTCATCCTTTCCATCCCAGACAACTTTAGTCATTGGACATTGGTCATTTGTCATTGGGATGAGAGTTTTTATAAGTTGCCCTTTTATGTTATAAATTGTTACTTGTGCGTTCTCCGCCTGCCGGGGCGTAGCGTAGCGAAGACTGGTGGCTAAATTAAAAGAAACTGTGGTGGAACTGCTGAATGGATTCGGGAAGTTCTGAAAAATGAAATCTTGATGAGGGGTATCGTTTGCACCCTGTGATGGGCTATCAATATTTATTATGGCTGCATTAATAACATTAAATCCAAAAGGCATTCCAGCAGGTAGAGAATACCATCCATCACCGCCACCATTCCAGCCAAAATTGAGATGGTAAGTATCTTCATCACTGTTATAGCCATCACAAATAACCAGATGACCGCCATCTGACCCTGAAATCCCCAGCATAGCTGGACGAGCTTCCATCATATCTGTAGAAAGAGCAGAATAAAAACCTGAATTTATTGCCTGAGTATAATTAGCTGTAGTATACCCAAATTTATTTAAGAGAGCTGAACAGGCATTTATTAGAACATATCTCCACCAAAAACATATTGATGTTCCACAGATACTCCACAAGCAAAATTTAAAGCTGCTATCAAGGTATCAGTAAGACAGTTATTGTTAGAATAATAATCTCTTATCTGGTCAAGATATACATTTAATTCTGGAAAGGAAGGAAAATCATAAATCTCATAGTCATCATCAATGTAGATAGGATTTGAATAATAATCGTCATCATCATCAAAATTCGCATCATTAATGTATTTATGGTAATTAATTATTTGTGCTATTACTAAAGGCAGAAGACCTACTATACATCTGCGACCTCCATAAGGATTAAGCGGACAGAGTATGTTATAAGGATATTCCTGACCCCATTGAGTTTCTACCCAAGGTCCCCATATATCCCGATGTTTATTTGTAACTTGCCATGATTGTTCGGCATGTATGAAATTTACCAATAATGGTACAAATAATAACAGTATGCTAATTAAAGGTACAATAGATATTCTCTTCATTTTATTTCCTCTCTAATTATTTTCCTTAAAATTCATTAATATTTTACTATTTTAAAAGCAAACACTTCTTTGTATCAACAACTTTATCATCTAATTTTAATTGATATAAATAAATCCCTGAACTTACAAATTTACCATTATCGTCTTTTCCATCCCAAACAACTTTAGTCATTGGACATTGGTCATTTGTCATTGGGATGAGAGTTTTTATAAGTTGCCCTTTTATGTTATAAATTGTTACTTGTGCGTTCTCCGCCTGCCGGGGCGTAGCGTAGCGAAGACTGGTGGCTAAATTAAAAGAGATTGTGGTTGATCCCCGATTAAATCGGGGACTAAATGGATTGGGGTAGTTCTGATATAATCTACCATTGGTTTGTTTACTTAAAAGGTTATCTTCAATTGAAACATGAGGACCTTCACCATAATTCGTCTCTGTATATGTGATAAAAGCATATTCTTCTTGTGTATCTGTCTTGATTTGAATAAAATAATAGTCATTGGGATTTGTGATATTCACTGGCATATCAGCAGGCTGCCATGCTGTCCATTCAATAATGCCAACATTGTCAAACCAGGAATAAGCTACTCCAGTATCAGGACAGTTGCTATTCAAACGAATATCAAAAAAATGTGTGCTTGTTGGAAGAGTTAATTCATTATGATAGAATGTCCATTCAGAATCGCCGCTAATCCATTCTCCAATATCATCAGAACCAAGATAGTAGGAGCCAAATCTGGAATAATAATACCTTATTTCAACAGTCACCTCTGCACCATTCTGAGTTTTAATATGACCATAGAGAGAATAACTTGTTGTGTCTGAATAGCATTTTATTCTTTTCTCAAAATTCGTAATGATATTATCTCCAGAGTCTGGATAGCGTCTATGACAAAGAGAGCGATTACCGGCATAAACTTCAGTGCTATCATACCATTCATCTGAACTGTTCACATTCCAGAGTGAGCATCCTTCATCTTCAAAATTTCCAAACCAGATTATTTCCCTGCCAAGACGATATTCCCAATTGTTTGCTGGAGTAATAGAATTAATTGAAGAGATACTTCCATCTTTTTGGAGACACATAGGTTTTGATATCCAGAAACCATCATCCTCATATAATTGAAAATCTTGTTCATATATCTCTGTATTTATTTCCATATTAATTGTATCCAATATAATGTCTGCAGTTATATTTTCTCTATCAACATATAGATAAGTTCCTAAATCTTTTGAGCGTCTCGCAAGATAGTCTAAAATATAAATGCCCAACTCTCCCTGTGCAGGAACAGGAATCCAATCATCAATATAAACTGGGGTGACTGAATATTCATAAAATCCCGTTTCATTGATTTTTGCATTTAGAATCATTGATGGGAAAGTTTCAGCATAGCTTAGGTCAAAGGCAAAATTTCCCAAAGAATGAGCAATCAATTTTCCATTATATACTTCAAAACCTTGAATAATATGTGGATGATGACAGATAACTAAATCTGCTCCTGAATCAATAGCAAAATGCCTGATTGCAATATCCCACATATGAGGAATATCTATACGAGGTGTATAATCTTCATCTTCATTAAAATCTTCAGGGTCCCAACCTGCAAACACATCGGATTTATCATAATTACTGCCTGGAGATAATGAATATTCACTACCTGCATGCATCTCTACGACTATAAGGTCAGCATAATCCTCAATAGCATTTATTTGTTGAGTTATGTAATATGGTGTCATATAAGCAAAGCCTGATTTATTATAACCAGCATTCAGATATGGTTGATAATTATTGTATTGACCTGTTCTGTCACTTGAAGCGAGTAAAGCAATACTTATACCAGATTTGGAGTAGAAAAGTGGCAAATATGCTTCGTAAGAATTTGCACCAGCACCAGAAAAGGCAATACAATTCTCTTCTAAAACAGATTGTGTTTCCTGAATTCCATGTAGCATATAATCAAGAATGTGGTTATTGGCAAGATTCACCACATTAATCCCTGCATAGACAAGTCCAGCCACATTTTCAGGAGAGCCTCTAAAATAGATAGGCTTTGTGGGATGATGCACATTATAAGTAGTAAGAGGACACTCCAGATTAGCAACTGTAATATCAGCTGCCTCTCCCAGTATAGAAAGAGTAGGTTCAAATATAGCCTCTACTCCCTGATTAGGAATAATTGTTTGTTCATAACCTCTTGCAAGCATAATATCGCCGATAAAATTCATTGTTATGGGAAAAGTAGTAGGACCAGGGTCAACTTCAATCTGGCAAGTCGCCTGTCCCCATAAGTCAGTATCATCCACAACTTCTAACAATACAGTGTAAGGATGGTCATCTTGAACTAAAAAAGTGTGGAAAGGGTTTTGTTCAGTGCTTGTTGAATCATCTCCGAAATTCCAGAAAAACTGATGCTCATCGCTGTCTGGGTCAAAAACCTCTCCGTAAAATTGGACATCCACACTTCTCTTTCCTTTGGAATTTCTATAAATCTTTCCAATGGTATAGCTTATTTCAACTTGAGGAGGAATTGGTAAATCATTTGTTATATTTATGATTTCATCAAAATAGACTATTCCGGTTGGAGTCACATCTCTATCATTTATGAAAATTATACCAGTAATTAAAGGCAAATAATCAAACCATGCAAACCAATCATCTGCAATTGGAAGTTGATAAATATTCCAGGTCTGTAATGGAAAAGTACCTTGATACACAGTTACCCATTCTTCAATATTTAGCTCCTCTGTTCCAGCGAGAGAATACAACAAAACATTGGTAGAATCCATAACACCAAAACCTTGAATTTCTCCCAGTGTTTGTACATAAGCAGAAACTTGCCAGACATCGTCAGAATCAACTACAGTAGGTTCAATCATTTCTATTTTCCAGGTATTTCCGAAAAGTTTAAGTGAGTATGGTGAGTTATTGTAGGTAATAGTTGAGTCCAAAGCCCAGTCATCCGGGTCTTCATCTTCTCCGGGATAAGAAAGCAGTTCAACTTCACCATCATCAAAATTTTCAATAATCTCTTCCCGTGAGTTGAAAACCCCAAAAAGATTATTTGAAAAACAAAGGATAAATACAAAGCCAATTAAGATAAGTAATTTTGTTTTATTGTTCACTTATTACTAATATCCTTTAATTATAAATGGACATTTCAGGGAAAGTGCCTAGTAATATTTTATCATCTCAAAAGCAAACACCTTTTGGTATCTATAACTTTATCACCTATCTTTAGTCTATAAAAATAAATACCTGAACTTACTGGTTTGCCATTTTCATCTTTGCCGTCCCATTCAATTGTAGTCATTGGACATTTGTCATTTGTCATTGGTGTAAAAGTTTTTACAAGCTGCCCTTTAATATTATAAATTTTTATTTGTGCTTTTTCGTGTGATTTTGTGGCTAAATTAAAAGAAATCATTGTAGAAGAATTAAAAGGGTTAGGATAGTTCTGGTTTAATTTGGTAGATATATCAGGAACATCATCAACACCTGATCCTATTATAGTAAGTGTAACCGGAATAGTAATTGTGCCCACATCTGGTTCAGATGTAAATATAATATCAGTTGTTAAGATTGTTCCTGGTGTTTGACCAGCACTATTCATTCTAAGTGGCCAATCATAACTTTGTCCAGCTTCTATTATTCCTTGCATTGGAGGTGGAGGAGGTGGCCAATAACCAAGCTCATAACCGAACAAGATATCAGGTGTACCTTGAGCTAATCCTCCAAGTACCCATGTTCCAGGTACAATATCTCCTGATGCAAACAAACCACCAGCTATTGTGCCAGGAAAATCTCCACTTACACTATGGCTTACTCCTGTAAGAGCTAAGGTGTTAAGGTTATATTGCTCTACCTGACATCCAGCTCCAGTAGAAGTGCCTGTGAATATCCAGAGATACGGTCCACCAGGTGTTATATTATCATAAGCTGAACCATACATACTTGGTGGTGCGAATATAGTATTAAGCACATTACCTGACCTATCTACAAGCTTTAAATCTGAACTCCAGTTATTTACCCAGAATGCATCATTATCCTCATCATAAGCAATTGATCTTACTGCTGCTGGTGAATTTATTGTGCCTTGTAGATTTCCATCTTCATCAAACGAGTATATCGTATTTTCTGCATTTGAACCATAGAAATATTCTCCATCAAATGCCATATCTCTTAAGCCTGTTGGTCCTTGTATCCATGTCGGTTCCCAACTGCTAATATAGTTGCCATTTACATCAAACTTGAATACATTCCTGCTTGAATGACCCCACTCTGATACTAAGAAATATCCATTGCCAAATTCTGCTCCTGCTATACCTATCCCTCCAGAAGGAGTATCTACATCATACGCAAATAATAAATCCAAGATATCCTTTGTAGGGGGATAATTTGAAGTTGTTTGATAAGGACATTCCTCTACATAACTTGGACGATCAATTGGAGTGTTATCTAATTTTATTTTTTCTTTGGGGAATGATACATTTATGAAATTCTGGATATCTCTTTTCAATAACTCTGGAAATACAATATTCGCAAACCAATGTAATGGTCCATCACCATCATTGCTAATTGTCAGATAGACTGTAAGCAGGGTATTTGGAACCATACTCGTATCTATATAAGTTGGATATATTGACATTGTAGGTGCAGTCATTATCATATTTAGTGTCGTAGTTTGATTAGGAAGAATTTCAACATCTTCTTCAACCATAACATTATAGTGTTCTAATTCAAAAGTAATATCATATGTTCCAGTCATCATAGTGTCTATAGAATATTCACCAGCTTCATTTGTTAAAACATTGTAATATGGAACTCCTCCTATATTGTCTTCAGCATGCACAGAAACATTTTCAAGAGGATTACCAGAACCATCCGTAACTGTTCCTTGCAATGCACCATAATCAGGAATATATATGAAATCAAACCATACCATATAAATATACCAGTAATTAAAATTGAATGTATCGCTACCATGTGAACGGAACTTCAATTGAATTGTCTCCCCTGCGAATTGATCCATATCGGAATATACCCAATCTGTTCCACCTGAAGAACCCCAGTCATCGTTTTCATCCAAATCCCACTCAAATATCATTGTCTCCTGTCCATCATGAATTATCCATATTTCCATCACTTCGCTTGAATCTGCACTATAATCATCTATATACATATTTATTGTTAAATCAAATATATGAGTTGAATCTTGAGGTAAAACAAATTGTGGAGATATCAAAGACATATCATAATTGGGTACTGAGGGTGACCAGTTTAATTTTGCTGCTTCGTAACCAGAATCCCATTCCCAATTATTAGGACTCACAGGATCTGTTGTCCAGCCTGTTAAATGCCAATCAACAACAAAATCTTCTTCCCAACCACATGAGAGATATGGTGTTGCTGAAGCTGTTACGGGATCTGACTCACCTTCTTCATATAATGCAGTCAGCATATAAGTATATTCTACCCCTATGATGACTAACTCATCTATAAATACTCTTGGCTCTATAGGAATAAAACCTATATACCCAATATCATCCCTATAGAGATTATATCCGAGGAGATTATATCCACTAGGATCTGGTGGGTCCCAGCTTAGGAAGATACATGATCCCCATCCTTGAGCAACAAAATTATTAGGTGGAGGAAAAATTGTATCTTTAATAGCAATGTTTGTCTCAGCAAAAGAGAATTTTGAACCTATTAATATAATTATAATAAACAGGAATAATATTTTCCTTTTCATCATAAGCCTCCCTTTTTGTATTAATTATTTCTTAAAAAATTTAAGTTTTACAGTCAAGAAATATTATTTTAATAAAAGACATTTCTTAGTATCAATTATTTCCTCTTCAATTTTAAGTTGATAGAAATAAATGCCCGAACTTACTGGCTTATCATTCTCATCTTTTCCATCCCAGGATAAAGAGTAAAGTGCCTCCGTAGCTTTTGTGGAGAGAGACTCTCCACACTCCAAAATTTTCACTAATTGTCCTTTTAAATTATAACTGATTATTTGTGTATTTTCGTGTAAATTCGTGGCTAAATTAAATACAATTGTGGTTGAAGTACTAAATGGATTAGGGAAGTTATGATTTAATTTTGTAGATATATCAGGAACATCATCAACACCTGATTCTGTGATAGTTAGTGTAACTGGAATTATGACTGTGCCAATATCTGGATCAGAGGTAAATATAATATCAGCTGTTAAGACTGTTCCTTGTGTTTGACCAGTTCCATCAAATGTTAATTCAATGAGAGAACTATCTCCTGGTTCAAGTGTCCCAGAACTTGGATAAATAAATAACCAGGAAGAATCTTGATGAGTGTGTTTTGAAGGAATAGTAGGATTAAAAATAAATTTATTCATTTCTTTTAGAGATAATGTTTCAATACAATTTGGACCTTCATTTAATTCCTTATTAAAATTGATATAAGCAAACCAATCAAATGGTGTTATCCCATTATTTTTAGCTGTTAGGTTAGTAGTAAAAACTTCATATATATTAATTGTTGTATCAATAAATTCTGGGATTACAGTTAAAATATCTATACAACCAATAAGATCCAATGTAATAGTATCACCTGGAGGTATTTCCAAAATAGTCTCAAAATTAGAATATCCTTCTTTCGTAAACAAAACATAATATATCCCGGGTAACATTGGGTTGATTGCATATTCACCATTCTCATCTGTTAATACATTATAATATATGCTTCCATAATCGATATCCTCAGCATGAACAGCAAAACCTTCAATGGGAAATCCCGGACCTTCTGTAACACTTCCGACTAAAGCCCCATAGTCTGGCTGGAGTTCTATATATGAAGATATCGAATAAATATACCAATAATTGATATTATAAGTACTATCACCATAGGCTCGGAATTTGAACTGGCATAATTCTCCATTATACTGATTTATACTCTCATATACAAAATCTGTACCACCTGGACTACCCCAATCATCATTATCATCCATATCCCAATGCCAGATAACATCTTCTAAGGAATCATGCACAATAATAATCTCAAAAACCTCACCTGAGTCTTCAGGATAGTCATTGGCATACATTGAAAAAGTTATTTCCCAGCTTGTTGAAAATTCAGGAATAATGAATTTAGGTGAGATAAGGGAATGGTCAAAGTTTATTACCGGAGGTGACCAGTTGAAACGAGCATACCCAGGTGACCAATACCAGTTAGAAGTATCCGGTTCCTCGGTCCAACCCATTAAATGATAATCTATCCCAAAATCCTCCCACCAATAAATATTAGTCCAAGGTATTGTTGAATCAGAATTCGATGGTTCAGACTCTCCTTCTTCATATACTGCTGTCACCCAATATGTATATTCTGTTCCTAAAAAAACCATATAATCGCTATAAAAATAATATCGATAAGTTATGTCATTTAAAAAGAATAATAATCCAATATCTTCACGATATAAATTGTAACCAATTAGGTTATAATTTCCTTGAGATGGTTCATTCCAACTAAGATGAATAGAATACCAACCTTCTACTGCATCAAAATTATTAGGTGGAGGATAAATTGTATCTTTAACAGCAATGTTTGTCTCTGCAAAAGAGAACTTTGCACCTATTAATATAATTACAATAAACAAGAATAATATTTTCTTTTTCATTGATAAGCCTCCCTTTTTCTTTTAATTATTTCTTAAAATTTAGTTCTTTTAGTCAAGAAATATTATTTTTGATTTTATGTGATATACCTATTATTGTTAAACTCTTATTACTCAATAATTATTTTAACAAAATACATTTCTTTGTATCAATTATTTTATTCCCAATTTTAAGTTGATAAAAGTATAAGCCTGAACTTATAGGATTGCCCTTTTCATCTTTTCCATCCCAAATTACATTTGTCATTTGAAATTTGTCATCCCGATTTATCGGGATTGGGATGAGAGTTTTTATAAGTTGCCCTTTTATGTTATAAATTGTTACTTGTGCGTTCTCTGCCTGCCGGGGCGTAGCGTAGCGAAGACTGGTGGCTAAACTAAGAGATATTATTGTTGAATGACTAAAGGGATTGGGATAGTTCTGAAAAAGTTTTGATTTGTACTCTACATCTGATTCAATTACATTTAAAGTTACTGGTATACCAACTATCTGACCTAAATTAGTTGTAATCTTAATAAAAGCTTGATAAGTTCCAATTGGTAAACCCTCACTTAATATTGTTACGGTTACTTCCTCAATTTGCTCTCCAGCAATTGAACCAGTTATTTGATTAGGAATTATCCAATAAATCGGTGAATCAACTATACTAAATAAACCAGAAGAGATATTAAAAATCTGGCCGTCTAAACTGCTTATTTTTATTTTGCATTCATCTGATGGAGGACCAGTTATAGTAAATTCATAAAAACCAGTATTATCAACCTCACTGGCAAGCGTCTCCCAGATAAAGCCATTATCTCTTGATAACTCAATATTCACTTTGTCAATCCCGCCACAATCTATCCACTTTATAGTATCTTGGGTATTATAGACCATTATTACACCATTATTTGGATATTCAATATTTAAAGCAGTAATTTGGAATACATCATCGGAAATATCATAATCAGACCCATCAATAGAACTGATTTTGACTTTGCAATCATCAGACAATGGGCCGGGAACAATGAATTCATAAAATCCAGTATTAGCAACTTCTTCAGCTAACATTTGCCATGTAGAACCATTATCAAAAGATAGTTTTATATTGACTTCTTCAATATCTCCATAATGTTGCCATTTTATACTATCTAGCAAACCATAGACCATCTTTTCTCCACCATTAGGATATGTTAACCAGAGATAAGAATCACTTGTTGGTGCTATAGTAATTGTTTCATTTTGTGTATGAGGTTCTGCCCCGGTGCCATCGCCCTGTATGAACCAATCTAACTCAATTGGTTCTGTATGACTTTCATCAATGGTAACATTTACAATAAACCCATAAACTCCTGTCGCAGATAAAACCTCACCATTATCAAATCCCCAACTTACTTCCACCCCATCACCTGTTTCATTATTATAACTTAATGGACCAATATCTGTTGAATTATTTACAAAGAATCCTGGAGGAAAATCTATCTTTGCCCCATAGACAGGCTCACTATCAGGACTATTATGATAAAGATAAAAGAAAATATCCATTGGCATAATAGGAATATACTCATTTGTAACACTGATGATGAAATCGTTTTCAATACTTTTTCCGCTTTTCCCATCTAAGACTCCCGAACCTTTGAAGAAATGTGAAAGAGTGATTGTATAAGTCAAGTTAGAGCCGGGTTCCCCATTATTTACAAGAGAAATATTTTGGCTAATGGAGGTGCCTGACGGAATGGAAACAGTTACGGCTCCTGGCTCAGCAGTTAAATAAGGAATGGTAGGACTTTCTTTGGTTGTGAATAATATGGCTGTTTCATTTTGTAAAGGATGTGCTGTTGGCGAACAAATATTAGCATAACTTAACAATAATCCATCAGTCTGGGATTCGTTTTCTATGCCTACTGTAGCATAATTTTCCTCCTGATCAACATTGTATATTTCTTTATATTGAAAAAGTATTTCACCTTCTCCTGATGCAGTAGCGTAAAATTCAGGGTCATATAAAATAACTTCAAATGTTTCCTTTAGTTCAGGATTATAAACATTGCTCCACTCAGACCATTCTATTACAAAGTAGTGATTATCTGCATCATAGTTGGTATACATATTTCCATCTGTTAAATCATCCCAGAAAGGTGCAATCATAGCTTTGGGTCCAACTCCAGAAGGAATGGTTCTATTCCTTTGAAATACTAAATTTGTTTCACCCATTGATAGATAACCATTGGAGCAAACTGAGATCTTATTGTAAAATCTACCAAAATATTGAAATTGGAAAGGCAAATCAATAACCTTTATATAACCATCAGAAGTAGTATAGTCTGCTCCAATAAGATTCCCATTACCACCATATTGAGGGTCAATCTCAATCCAATTATAAACAGGTGGAATAAAAGCACCTATATCACTGCTCTCAATAGCATAATAGCCATATTCACAAAATGTCGGGCTGTTATCATATATTATTCCAATAGGAATGCTAAAAGTAAGTTCCTGGAGCAAAGTATGATTATCCAATATTTCTAATTTAAATTGAGCAAGTTCTCCTGAAACGACATATGCTACAGTTATTTGAAATGAATTTTCATTAATGCCCGTTCCATTAATAGCGATGTTTGTATAGGAACTATTTGGACTGATAACTTCAGTCTTATCATTCAAGCTGATTAAATTGGCATTGAAATTACCAGTATCAAAACTTCCACAGTTCACAAGTGTGATATAGACTTCTGCTGTTTCATTCTGGATAAGACAGCTATCAGGATTATTTACAATGAATTCGGATAAAACAAGCTCAGGTGAACTTACTTCAACTGGAATCAGGAAATCATCTTCACCAAAAGTAGAGTTAACATTCGATAATAGCTCAGTTTCATAACCATTTTCCCACTCATCCCCTATCTGAACTTGAAAATGACAAGAAAATGTATCGTCAGCAGGAATGAAGTCAGTAAAGGCACTATCGGAGATAACCTGAATATACTCATCATTAGATATTAACTTTATTTGAACATTCGTTGCAGTAGTGTTTCCCAGATTTTTTAATGTGGTGTTTAGATTTACCAATTGTCCATGAATTATATTGTCTGTAAATGAATAATTGTATAAACTAATAATATCACCTTCTATAACATTCAAAGTATCGGTTTTCGGTATAAATCCATATTTGGAAGCGGTAACCAAGTAATTGCCTGTTGGCAGAATTACAGGAACATTTGCCTGACCATCTTCACCTGTAATTCCAGTTGTAATTAAGCTATCGTCATTAGTAATTGCAATTGTAAATCCAGACTTTTCAATCTCATCAGTCTCAACTTCAACATCCAGATAATTTGTCCCATGCAAGATTTCACTATTGAATGCTAAATCAATTTCTTTGGGTATATCTGTCCAGATAGCAAGTCCCGGGTCACCCAACAAATTATAAACATAAAAATAAAATTGGTCAGAATCTTCAGGTCCACCCCAAGCATGGTTGTGAGGGAAATTATTATATAATTCCATTTTCCCTCGCAAGAGCATTTCTCCACAACGAAAGAGATTTTCCTGTGTTATTCCCTGATATATACCCAAATCATTACAATTATTCCATCCTGTTTGAGTATCAAGTTCACTGGGACCGATAAAACCAATTGCTCCTTTTGGGAGAGAAGGTGAACCCGCAATAAGCCAGGTTTCACCAAAGCAAGAAGGGAAATGCTCTGCTGCAAAATTGCCTCCACCGCAGGTTATACTGGTTACCATTGGAAGCATAAAGCCATTGCTTAAACTATTTACATCATCAATATTAAATATATCCTCCCCAAACCAAGGTGCCCAATAATTATAACCGCCACATCCTCTAAAATTTATAAAAGAATAGCCATTATTAATCATATTTGCCAGTTGAGTTTGTCCTGATTGGTATGGATAAATAAATGTATCAACTTTTGTATAACCAAAATCCAATAATTTCTCTCTAACCGCCATTTTCGTTTCCCGATGAGAATACATCTGACCCAAGGGACCATCATAAACAAAACTTATCATTAGAGCCTTTTTAAACCAATTCTTGCCTAAATAAGGATTACTCTCATAATTTATAATTTTACTAATTACTGTCTGCAATTGTGGAAAGGTTTGCACAGAAATTCTTCCAATAAAAATATCCGGAAAATAGTCATCTCCTTGTAACAAGGTATAAGGATGGTCAGTAACATCCCAGTGAGAAAATGGCCCACCTTGTACATAAAAAGAAGGGACAACAATATCACCTGTTACATCACCTATAATAAGGACAAATTCTGGTGGAATTTCCCAGGTATCATAAGCATTTTGCAGATAATCGCGAATTGAATCGTTAGTAGAGCCAGTTTCTGAAATAGTAGCAAGCTTTATTTTATATCCTAATTTTCCCTTCCATCTTAAAAGTGGTTGTAATGTAGTTACACAATTATCAGGTGCGATAAATAAATAGCTTCCTTTCTCATTACTTTTAGGTTGTTCTATTCCATAAATATTTTCTTCCGCAATCTTAGTAAAAGATTGGGAAGGTAGTTTTCTTCTCTTTTTTATGATATTTTCATCTTGTGAATAATCAATTTCAAATTCTGCATTAATATCTCGAAGTATTCTTAGTTTATTCATAGCAGGATTATATTGCACAGCAGATATTGAAATTTGTGAGAATCTATAACCACGCATTATACAGGGTTTGCTTATAGTTACAATCTCCTTGGGAAACCATTCGTTTTTATTGTAATAGTCATTCTTCACTTGTCTATTATCTTCCCAACCCACAAACACAATATTTTTGTTAAGTATGATTTCATTAAAATCGTATTTCAAGTTTTTGGGAACATAATTTCCAGTTTCAGGCAAGGTTACAAGTTTACTATATACAGGTAGTTCGGCTTCCCCTATCTTTCCACCTTTACTACAGTTAGGGATTTCTAATTGAGTATATTCTACTCCTTTAACTTTTCTGGAAATAAAATTATTTATTGTAAAACTTCCTGTTAGTTGTAAAATATTTTTATCACTTGATATTTCTATCTCTTTTGCAAATAGAGAAGTGGCTAAAAGTAAAAACAAAATCGTAAATATTTTATACTTCATAAGTGCCTTTTTTCTTTAAATTTGTCTTTCTATCTACGACAATTTTGATTTTCGATAGATTGAATTTTATTGATTAAAGATAAATTTCTCGAAAAATAATTTACCGTCAAGATTATTTCATTATAAGTTGAAATTAAGTTGTTCTTATGGAGCATTTCTTGACATCAATTTTAATTAGGATGATTTATGTTTAATAATATTAAATTGGAGGCATTAATGCGATTTTCCAAAGCATTTATTCCTACACTTAAAGAGATTCCTGCAGAGGCTGAAATTCCCAGTCACAGACTTATGATTCGCAGTGGGATGTTAAGGAAATTGGGTTCTGGAATATACTCCTATTTACCATTAACAAAAAGAGTTATAAACAAAATTGAAAGTATTGTCAGAGAAGAACTCAATAAGATTGGTTGTGAAGAGATACTTATGCCAGTTTTACATCCAAAGGAAATATGGAAACAATCTGGTAGATGGGATGTTTATGGACCTGAATTGATGCGAATGAGAGATAGACATAACCGAGAATTCGCTCTTGGACCCACGCATGAGGAAGTAATTACTATTCTCGCAAAAAACGAAATAAAATCTTATAAAGAATTACCTATAAATTTATATCAAATTCAGACGAAGTTTCGTGACGAAATCCGCCCTCGCTTTGGAGTAATGCGTGCTCGTGAATTCATTATGAAGGATGCGTATAGTTTTCATAAGGATAAAGAATGCTTGCTAAAAACTTATGATGAAATGCACAAAGCCTATACACGAATTTTTGAAAGATGTGGTTTAAAAACTGTTGCTGTTGAAGCTGATGTTGGTCCAATTGGGGGGTCGCTTTCTCATGAATTTATGGTTCTGGCTGAAACTGGTGAATCAGAGGTGTTGCACTGTAAATGTGGATATGCGGCAACAAGAGAAAATTGCAAAATTGCTCCTTTGAAAAATAATTCAAACGAAGAAATGAAAAATCTTGAAAAAGTTCACACTCCAAATAAGAAATCAGCAGATGAAGTCAGTAAATTTCTTAAGATTGATAAAAAACAACTTCTTAAAACAATCATATATAAATCTAATGATAAATTTGTCGCTATTCTAATACGAGGTGATAGAGAAATCAACAATGTAAAAGTTGCAAATTTCTTATCCATTCTCCGTAGTCCCGATATAATCGGGACGAAGGACGAAAAATCTACAGAATTGGAATTTGCTACAGAAGAGGAAATAGCAAGGTTTACAAGTTCTACTGCTGGCTTTGTCGGTCCAGTTGGCAAAAAAAATATTCAAATTTATGCTGATATAAATCTAAAAGAAATGAGGAATATGGTTGCTGGTGCTGATGAAAAAGATTATCACTACAAAAATGTAAACCTTGAAAGAGATGCAAATATTACAGAATATTCTGATTTCATCCTTGCAAAAGAAGGTGATCCCTGTCCTAAGTGTGGCAAACCTATGACATCCTTTCGTGGCATTGAAGTGGGACAAATATTCCAACTCGGAGATAAATACAGCAAAGCAATGAATGCTACTTATACAGCGGAAAATGGAGATGCTATCCCCTATCAAATGGGTTGTTACGGAATAGGAATTACTCGCACAATGGCTGCTGCAATTGAACAAAACTATGACAAGGATGGCATTATCTGGCCTATTTCAATCGCTCCGTATCAAGTGGAATTGATAAATCTCACCACTGAAGATAAAAAGATAACAAAATTTTGTGATACCCTTTATCAAAAAATTCAAAATATTAATATTGAGATTCTTTTTGATGACAGAGATGTAAGCCCTGGTATCAAATTCAAAGAAGCAGATTTGATTGGAATACCAATCCAGATAATTGTTGGTCAGAAAAATTTCAAATATAAAAAGGTTGAGTTCAAAATTAGAAAAACTGGAGAAAGGATAATTTGCAATTTTGAAGAAATAGAAAAGACTCTAAAGGAAATTATAGATAAGTTAATTGGTTAAACTGGTTGTCCGCCGAAGGCGGATCCGCCTTTGGCGGAAATTAGTTGAATTAGTTCACCCCGTTAGATATTTATGTTTTTATATAAATATTATACTATCAGCCAATTGGTGGATATAAAAAAGAGTTATAAATTTTCTTATAAATTATCTAACGGGGTAAATTGGTAAATTAGTAAATTAGTTACAAACCCAGATAATAATAAATGCTTCATAATTTATTAAGAAACGAAGATATAATTCTGGCTTCAAAATCTCCAAGACGAGCATTTCTTCTCCATCAAATTGGTCTTAAATTCCGTCAAATATCTTCAGATATTGAGGAAGTTGAAAATGGAATGTCTCCTGAAGATTTTGTCCTTCATTATTCAATGAAAAAAGCAGACAAAGTTTTTAAAACACATCCAGATTCTTTTGTAATCGGCGTTGATACTATTGTATTAATTGATAATAAAATATTAAGGAAACCGAAAAATCGCAAAGAAGCTAAAAAATTTTTACAAAACCTTTCCGGGAATTGTCATATTGTATTAAGTGGTATTTCAATATGTATAAGAAGGGATAAAATATCAGATATAGAAAGGACAAAGATATGTTTCAACAAAATCTCAGAACCTGATATAGAAGAATATTTAAATACAAATGAACCGATGGACAAAGCAGGGGCTTATGGAATTCAAGGATTTGGAAGCCAGTTTATAAATAAAATTGAAGGTTGCTATTTTAATGTAATGGGTTTTCCAATTCCTCTATTTTATAAAATGTGCAAATCAATCATCCCCGATTGAGGGGGTAAATGAGGATCCCGATATATCGGGACATTACAAAATGTAAATCATTTGTATAATATTTTTGTTATGCTACTTTGAAAGATTGTCCTAAGAGTTGAAAGTTTTTTACTTCTTGTCGCTCTAATTTTGCTCTAATTTCTTCAAATTGCTTAACCGTTTCCTGGGAATAAAGGCGTTCACCACAATGAAGGCAAACCTCTGCCTTAACTTTAATCACAGCAATATTATTGCCACCCCGGACAAGTTTCTCGACCTCTCTCTCTACCAATTCACCACCACATACAGGACATTTATTAAAAGGCATCATATTATTTTCTCCTTTCCCGCCAATTAATCCATCTGTTTGGGTCAGGTCTATAAACAGTAATTAATACAGTCCATTTATTTTCTTCATTATATGCCCAAACACTGTGGATTGGTTCTCCACTGAAATTCTGACCAAATATTAGACAGCTTGGATAGGGTCTATCGTTTGGATAATCCTCAATGATTTCTCCTTGGATTACAGAAAAGAAAATTTCTTCAAAAGTAAGATTATCAGCATGAGCTTCTTCATCAGCATGGTCAGTAATCCGAATTCTATTAGTTCGGATAGCTTCAATAATATCATCTATGTGCATTTGACTTTCTTGTTAAGAATTTTAATAAAAACTTGAATATATGCAATAAATTTGTCAAGAAATTCGCTTCTTTTATGAGGGTCTAAAGTTTTACAAGCCTTAAATTCTAATTTATCAAATATTTCTTCTCCAATCCAGATTGCAACTTTTCTACCTTTATTACTTTATTCTGAACTTTTCCCATGCTAATTCTCACATTACTTTTGCTTTTAATCTTTGTTATATACCTTAAGAGAATTTGGGCAGATAATTTAATTTCGTCAATGTTCAACTCTTTTTTACAATTTATCACCCCAAGAGGTCCCGGAAAATTTTCAGCTCCTAGAGTTATTAAATCATCAGTAATAAAATTATTTAGTTTTTCATTATCACTTTTTTTGCGACCTAATATGAGTTTGGTATTTTTTGAAATTCGGAAATGTCGCCCAATATTTAAAAATTTGATAAATCTTAAATCATACATATCATAATCAATCAAATCCTGCAATCTTTTACAATATCCTTTATCAGTAAGCAAACAACCACCTGCAGGTGATGGATAATCTCTAATTTTAAATTCTTTTACCAATTCCATCTGTCTTTTTCTACTTTTACCTTGAATATCATATAATTCCTCTTTGTCAATCCAGCCTTCCCTAATAGGTTTTGTATCTTGAAGAAGTTTTTGGCAAAGAGGTCTAACAATAAAATCTTTATATCCACTATGGTTAGCGACAGTATTCAGTCCAGTAATGGATTGTGATTTTGGTCGCTGTCCTAAAACCTCGCCAGAAATCAGAAAATTGGCTTTAAATTCTGGCATCATCTCACCCAATTTATGATACATAAATGCATGGCAGTCAATACAGGGATTAAGGTGTTTTCCATATCCATATTTAGGATTTTTAATGATGTTTAAATATTCCTCTCCCAATTCTCTGATTTGCGATTTCAATCCAAGCATTTCTGCGGATTTCTCTGCTTTCTTACAATCAAAAAAAGGTGATGAAAAGCAAACCGGGATAATCGTTATTTCAAGTTTTTGGATAATTCTTACCGCTAATATACTATCTAATCCACCAGAGAATAATGCTAAAGCTGTCTGTTTCATATTTATAAGCATAAAAATAATGACACATAGAATATTTTCAATGTGCCATTATTTTATTAAAAGGACTTTATTTATCTTATTACAACTATCTTACTGGTTTTTATATAATCACGAGTTTTTACTTGATAAAGATAAACACCATTGGGGACGATATTGTTGTTATCATCCTTTAAATTCCAATGAATTTGGTTAAAACCAACATTTTGGAAACCATTATTAATTGTTCTAATTTTTTCGCCTTTAATATTGTAAATGTTTAATTCAACATTCTCTTGTTTAGTAAGGTTATATTTGATTGATAATTCAGTAGTAGCAGGATTTGGTTCTGCAAAGATATCAATTGAATTGTTATTTACTTCTTCAGTAATACTAACTTGAATTGAATCAGCAACTATAGAACCATAAATAACAGAATATTGATTACCATTTCTTGAGTCATCCCAAACAACAAGATAATCATCACCATCAGATGCAATATAAGAATCAGATTGGTGATATACTTCTGTGCAAATGGGTATATTATTATCAATCAAATCACCAGTAAGACTTACTTTTTGTGCATAAACATCCCACCAAATAGTGGGTCTGGTATATTCAACACCAGCTTGCTGCATCATTAGTCTTTTTGAAAAAGAGGGTTGTGTTTCGTCTTTTACTGTTATTGCTTGGTCCCAGGAAACAAGGAATGAATTTCCAGAGGATGCAACTGAAGGCCATGAATTTTCTTCATCAACAGAGGTATCTCCAATTGCAAAGTTACCACCTATTAATGTTCCATCTGGTGAGATTAGTTGTCCAAAAATTGATTCATCATAAACATCATATCTGCCGTCTTTCCAAACAGCAAGAAAATTTGTGCCACTAAACGCAAGGTCTACTAACATCTGGTCATTTGTTTCAACTGAAATTGAGAAACCGTCACCAATAAGTGAACCATCAGTTCCAACAAATTGTCCATATATATTTCTATCATCTCCATCGATTCTGTCATCATCCCAGACAACTAAATAGTTTGTTCCACTAAATGCAACAGCAGGATATATTTGATTTGCGGTTGAAGGAATACTGGAAGGTCTGATTGTAAAATTATTACCAACCAACAGTCCAGTTGAAGATATGAATTGTCCCTGAATAATTGGGTCTTGACTTGGGAAGCCTAACTGCCACACAACAAGATAATTTGTTCCATCCCATGCAATATTCGGGAAACTTGCATTAATTGTATTTCCTAATGAGATACGAAATTTTGTTCCAATCGGTGTTCCTGTCTGGGATATTAGTATTCCATAAACATCACCAGGTCCAGATGAACTTCTATATCTTGTCCAAGCAAACAAATAATTTGTGCCATCGGTTTCAATATCTGGCATAAATGAAAGATTACTATATGACCCAACAATCTCATTCTCTTCCCCAACAAGATTACCATTTGAATCAATCATTCTACCCCAAAAGCCATAATTATATGAGCCAGTTCTTTTATCTACCCATGTAACTTGATAATTTTCATGCCCAAAAGAGACAACTGGATAAGTATGGCTAAAAGCTCCACCTGATATTAAGAATTCTCCACCAAATAATGAAATGGGAATGCTTAATAACAATAACAAAATAATAATGTTTTGTTTCATGATAACTCCTTTTGTAGATTTATTTTATTCTATTTTTTTTTAGATTTTTCATGTGTCAAGTTTTTTGTAAATATAGGATTTTATATTCTTCATAATGTAGTAACTATTTTGTACGTCTATTAAATGATGTTTGGTACAACAGTAAGATGTTAATTAAGTCTCTTTAGGTAGTATTACATAATAAAATTTTCTATTTATTTCTGTCTTTGTGTCGCTTATCTATTAAATATTTTGCTTGTTTTTCAAGAAAAGTAGGTTGGGCACTGATATTTTCAACTTCATATTTTTTCGTCTTTAATCTATACTTCTCTTCAATACCACCTTTATTTAGTCTATCAAGAATTAGTTTATAATATTTTTCATCGATTTCAGCAGAAATGTATTGTCTATGAAGACTCTTACATATTTCAATTTCAGAACCACTTCCACCAAAAAGTACCAAAACAATATCATTGTGCATTGTGCAAGATTTGATTAACATTTCAGAAAGCTTTTGTGGAATCTGGCAAACATGAAAGGTTTTCTCTTTACTGACATTTTTAACTAAATCAAAATAGAACCAGTCGTATGGCATCCTGCCTTTAGAACCGTTTGCTAAATTCTTCAAGATTCGTTTATCTGTAGGATTTTTATAAGGAACTGCTACATTCTCTTTGTAAAATTTATTGTTTTTTGTTTTACGACAATGAAGTATACTTCTATGGGCTGTTGTAAAACGCTTTGGGGTGTGTCCAACATTAGTATTGTATGCCCAGACATAATCGGAGACCTCATAGCATACTTTATCCAAATATTTTACCCTTAAATAAGCGTTCTGTTTAGGATAATTTATTAAAAACATATTCCCTGTATCTTTTAATACTCTCAGAGATTCTTTTGCCAACTCAACATACCATTCAATATACTCATCAAAACTTTTTGTATAAGACTTATAACCATACTTTATGCCAACATTATAATCTGGGTCCCCATTAATCATATCAACACTTTTGTCAGGCAATTCTTTTAAGAGATTCATAATGTCCTCTAAAAATACCTGATCTAAATATTTTTTTATATTAGAGTTATTATTCATTTTGCTACCTCTTCATAAGATTATATTGAGCATTCTTCAACAATTTTATTGAACTTATATCGTTTTCGTCCTCAAAGGTGTAATTGTATAACCTAAGGACAGAAGTGCCTTTATCCCTCTTTCTTAAGATGTAGCAACTTGTAATCATTTTTATATCCAATCTCTTTTTCCTCTTTAACACAGAGTAATATTTGAAAGGATGAAAAAGTTGATAAACTGCAAAATCTTCAAGGAAACCGTTCTTCCCCTCAAAAATTGTTATTACTCCTCGTAATTCCATCGTTAAGTCTATTTCCATTTGAAGATTCTGTGCCTGAATTTCCTCTTCTGCAACACGATAGGACAAATTCATCTTTGTCCGTCTCGCGTTGTAAACCTTTGGACTGGCTACTATATCTTCGTAAAGGAAATCATGTATTATCCTCTGGTTGCTTGCTACGGATAATATATTTGATTCACTTGTATCAAACTCATTTAGAATACTTTTCCTATATTTCCAATCGAAGATATTATCGCTGTCAATCTCTTCAAAAGAATGAAAACCATTCTTTATTCCTTTAACAAACTTATGTCTCCCCATCCCCAGATGCAAAATAAAATAGTCTTCATCAAACAAAATCTGTGGAAATTTTGAAGTATCGTCAAGCTTTGTTGCGTCAAATGGATTCCCAAATCCATATTCTTTACATACTTGCTTTACCAGCATATTATCGAAAACAAAATTGCCTTTCTGTTTACATATCTTAAATATTTCTGTTATCGCATCCTGTTTTCTTCCCATACTATTAATCTCCTTATTAAAAATATCATTACATAAATAAATGATGACTTTACAATTTCAATTATTAAAGATAGAATTGCTTCAATTTCTGTCAAGAATTCCCAAACTTTTTCAAGTTCACCTATATATTCTGAACTTAATTTTTATAATTTATGAATTGATTATTATGCTCGAACAAACTATAGAGAGACTATCCATTAAAACTTAATACCAATTGAGCACCCAACTTTCTTCACAGAATATTCCTTCTCATCTTCCACATCACTACCAGCAGGTGAAGAAACATTTCTCGTTTCATACATGTAAAAACATTTTAAATCCAAAATGTAAAATATAGGATAAATAAGACTTGTTTCAAACCTGAATATGTTATCCTTTCTCCCAGAATGATATGGGTCTATAGTTTGTGAATATTGAGATTGAAAAAATCTATTCTCAAATTCAAGTGATGTAAATAATCTTAAATCTTTTGCAAAATCAAAAGTTCTTATTGGAATAGTGATAGACCCATAATAAACATCAGATTCATAAGATGGGTCTCTGATTTCGTTCATACCTGTAATATCATTATAAGCTTTATCTGGCTTTGCAGACGATTGTTCGTAAGAGTATCTAAACTTTAATATAAGATTCTCATAAGGAAAAGATGTGATAGAAAAGGTATGCTTAAAATTATCCGAATTATATTCACCAAAATATTTGTTATAATAATTCTGTGAATATTCAAATTGATACCCAAAATGAATTAAATCTATCAATTTTAAATTAAAACCAGAACGATAAATATTCTTTGAATATGAAAATCTTCTATAAATATTTTCATCGTCAAGTAGGCTATTATAATGGTTTATATAAATATGTGGAAAATAAAGGTATTTGAGTGAAATATTAAAATTTCGGCTGAAATATTGTTTTAGCTCTGCACCAAAATAGTGATAATTTTTTATGCTATTATTCCAAAATTTGTTATACTTAAAAATTATCCTATCAATTTGTGTATGTCCTGTAATTAATCTGTGTTTAATTCCCAATTCGTATCTAACAGATGTAACAATATCATCCACAGAGTTAATATGGAATTTGGCAGGATTTACGGAATGTTTGAAATCATCAATGCTTTTTGACGAAAGTTTTATTATGTTGCTGTCGTAATGATTTTCTATTTCAATTTTGTTGAGCAGAGAAATATTGTTGAACTCTGCAAAGGAAGGTTCAGATATTGCAATAAAAAAAAATAAGAAAAGAATTCTTTTTATCATTCTTCTACCATTCTACTCCGTGCGTCTCGTTCCCAACGCCCTCCCCAATTGAATTGGGGATTGGGAACGGAGAAGGAAGGAATTCCATTTGTCATTCTTCTATCACTCCCACTGCAGATTTATTTATATAAAATCTGAAAATCAACTCACGATTTGCATCGCAATCCTTAATAGTAATATGATGTATTCCTTTAGAAAGCTTAACAATATTCACATCACCAGTTGAAGGTATCTTATCTTTATAATCTGCAAAAACTGCTTTAGCAGATTTATGAGCTTCTTCCTGAAAAATGGTTAGCAATTCTTCATTGTCATACAATTCAAACCTATAATTATATTTTTTCACAATTGGATTATCAAAAACTAAACGACTAATAATTTTTAACAAAACAGGACCTTCAAGGAGTAATCTTATCTCTCTTGATTTTGGAATATAATATGTATATTCTTTATCATTAATAAGCAAAACTCTTACATCATAACTATTCTGTGGACTTATAGCAATATACTCATTTTCAATATTTTTTGTTCTTATTGTGTTATCACAAGTCTTAATAAGTAATTTCTGATTTGAAATATTTCTTATAACAATATTATTGATATCTTTATCAAATTTGAATACATATTTATTAAAGGTTGAAATTTTTTCACCAGCCAATCCTCTGGATACATCACTAACTCTGGCAGACCTTTCAACTTCCTTTTCTTCGCCATTGATAATGAATAGATACTTATAACTTAGTTTGTAATCTTCTTCTAAAATTAGTCTTGAATATATTTTTAAACTATCTATATTTGAAGTTTTTATCTTTATTTCTTCTTCTGGAAGTATAAGAAAGTATTTTATAATTTTACTTGCTTTTGAATTGAAGATTGAAAATTCGTTTGTAGTCCTTACATATTTAATTTTTGAAATATTATTCTTTGCAAGAACAGCATCAAACATTAGAATACAAAAAATCAATATAAATATAAATTTATTTTTCATAGATTAATCCTTATTGGAAACATTAATTTCCTCTTCTTTAAATCGTTGTTGCTTGTGGTCAAAGAGTATTACAATTAAGATTAATATTACCATAATAGCAAGTGAAATTGCTGCAACAGTTGTACTGTAATGTTCTTCCACAAAAACCTTTCCAATTCCAGGTTCGGGTAAAGGAACTGGTGCAATTGGTAAGTCATATATTTCGGCTATTTTAGGAATATCAAGTAAATGAATAATGGGAACCCCTTTTTCAGCGAATAAAAACATAGTCCCCTTGATTGGAATATTTTTTGTGGAAATATACCTATGCAAACCAGGTGATAAAAGTTTGCCATTTATTGCATCACCAAGACTGGATAATCCACCACCGATGTTAACATATAATTTAATCTCATTATTTGAATAGTTTGAAAATAGTGACATTTTTTCTTCAACATTTTTCTCAAGACTACTTTCTCTAACCAATTGAATATTATTTCTTTTAATTGCTTTTATTATCAAATCTCTGCCGAGTTTGCTTAATCCTCTTCCTAAATCTCTTCCACCACCGAGGGAAGCTGCAATACTTTTGTATGGAAATATACCTTTATCATAAAGTAGAGTTTCAATATCCAACCAGGTAAAATCAGGATCAGTTGATCCAAACATAGAGGCTCCAACCGAGCTTATAATAACTAGATCTAAATCCAATACTTTAGCAGCACTCATCACTGCAATGTTTAAAGCAGGCATAGAACCTGTGCAACTGATTGCAATCAAATCGCTCTTTTTCAATTTTGCCTTTTTAAAATAATCAACTATTACAGCAGCAAAATTCGGATTTAGTGTTGTTAGCTTTGCCAGTAAACTTCCCCTATCCGTTGTTATCTCAGTTTCTTTCTCTCCAATTAAAGCTGTCTTATTGGGGTCATTCTGCTCATCAATGAATATATTTTGACTCAACCGATATTTGCGGATTATTTCTTCAGATTCTTTCATTAATTTTGCAGCAGCAAGCTTTTCTTCAAAATACTTTTCTTTAATAAATACACGACTTTTGAAGGACCAGATAAAAAGAATTATCGCTATGAGCAAAAGAATGATTAAACTTAGTTTAGATTTTGCACTTGGAATAAACATTTTACACCTCTTTTTCACACCACAATCCCCGCGTCCGCGGGGACACTAAGGTACAAAGAATATATCTATTTTTAAAGAATCCTTAAAAACCATTAAGTAAAATACTTTAAGTTCTTTGTATTCTAATTACCCAATTAATTTTCCACCAAAAACGATTATTAATATAAACCTTACTATTATTGCAGCAATACCCATAACTGTAAGGGTTGGTATTATACCTTGTCTGTCCATTGAATTTGCAATTAAACCTGGAATAATATACCCAATTACCTGAACAGCATAATCACCTGGTAGTGAAGAAAATAAACCATAACTTCTTACTATCCATCCAAATATAAATCCAAGAAGTACGGAAATCACCATCCGTCTTCTTCCATAAATAAACATAAATGTACCAAGCAATTTAACAATTCCAAAGACCAGAAAACTAATAGCCAAAGTAGCTGCAATAGTCCACGGCTGATGCAGATACATTGCAATATAACCGCATACAACTATTCCGCCAGCTGCAACACCAAATGTTTCTAAAAAGAAAAGGCTGATAATTACCCCAAAACCAACTGAAACTTCAAACATCTTGTTCTCCTCAGGAACTTCAGCCACCTGCCTTCGTCGAACTACGGCAAGGCAAGCAAATTAACACGAAAATTCACTAAAATCAAAAATTACTTTTGTGCTCTTTTGTTCACCCCTGCCCGCCAAGGCTTGGCAGGCGGGCTTCGCAGTCCCGATTATATCGGGACGGAGAAAGGGTGTGTTCTTGTGGCTTATTGCCTTGCTTTTCACTGAAATATTTTACTATAATTCTGCCATTCCCTCCAATATTTCCAATTCCAATTAATAATATTTTTCGTGATTTAACTTTTAATACTTGTTTAATAAGATTTTCTCCTTCAATCCAGCCAAGATTACAAATTTTATCTGAATAGATCTTGTGTTTTAAAGCATAGGATTGTATTCTTGCAGTTTCCTCGCCAATCAAATAAAGCATATTAAATTTAATTTCACTAAGCATCTTAATCAACTGTTTTGAACGAAACATTCGGTCAGCCCGAGTATTTAATATAATTCCAGTATATTCAATATCTATGTCCATATTTTTTATGTAATTCATAACAAACTTCGTTGATTCAGGATCATTGGCAGCAAAAGAATGAGCAAAATAGATTTCCTTGGTTTTATCCTTTAACAAAAATAATTTTGTAGCTCCAATATCAGGATTTACTTTTTTCATACCATTAAGAGCAATCTCCTTTTTAACACCACAGCTGTTACAAACTTCCCATGCCAAAGCCACATTCTCTTTATGTTCAATATATGGAAATCCTTTCATATCTTCATCAGACACATAATTACTCTCCACATATTGCAGATCAATATTTTGCTTCTCAGCAACTTTTTTCATTATAGGAAATAGCTTTTGCTCACTTGTAAAAGCTTTTCCATTTTTAGGTAATGTATTACATATTGAATATGCAACATTTTTTATTCCTGGTCCCATCACATCAAGATGATCAGGTCTTATATTGGTAATCACCCCAATATCGGATTTGGTTATCTTCTGTTCAGTTATCCATTGATATTCAGGATTAATTGCCATACATTCAAGAACTAATGCTTTAATATTTCTTTTAGAAGCAAACCTGAATATCTTTAATTGTTCCTTAATATTTGGTCCAAAATATCGGATAATAGGAATTTCATTTCCATTCTCCAAAATTATTCTTGGAGCGGAACCTGTTGTTTTTGCAATTGTTTTTATGTTTCCTGCTTGTAAACCAGCTGCTATTAATCTTGTAACACTTGATTTGCCACGAGTGCCATTTACATGAATTACTAATGGAATATTCTTTCTATACCTTTGTTGACGCTGATATTCAAAAATGGCATAGATTATAAATATAACTAAAACTATTGATAATACAAGCATAGCAATTTACATTAATATTTAGATTCTCTATTTATTTACGATTAGAGATGAAACATACATGTGAATCCCGACTTGTCGGGAACTCAGATGAAATTTTATATAATTTTTATTCTTTCTTTCTCAATCCATCCACCATTCCCAGACTGCAATTTTATCAAAAGCCAATCTTTATCAAATTTTTCAATCCTAACTTTTAGTCCTTCATGTATAGTAAAAACCTGTTGAAAGTCTTTACTGGGTCCACTATATGCAAAAACTGTTTCATTAATAATTACTGCGAAATCCTTATTATGAAATTCGTGCAATCTTGCAACAGTAAATATTAAAAATATCATAAAAAGGATTGAAAGAACTACCATAAAAACTTTCATGACTTTTTTGGTTGACGATTTATTAGCTAAAATCACCAGTACAATCGTAAACATTATTAAAATGAAACATATTAACACAAAGATTGCAAGCATATTTATTGAAAGTAAGTAATATATTTTTTTAAAAATATGCGAAAAAAAAGTTTCTTTAGTTTCTTCCTTATCTTTAAGTCTTGATTTCAATAATTCCAAATTAAAATTGAGGTCTTTATCTAAAGGGCTAAACTTTGCAGCTCTTTCATAGAATAATCTTGCTAATCCAAACTCTTCAAGTTTGAAATATATATTACCTAAATTATAGAACAGATTAAAATTCTTTATCCCTTTTTTCACCAACTCTCCATAAGAATCTCTTGCTTTTTCATATTCCTGATTTTGATATGCGTTGTTAGCTTTTGAAATGTCATATCCGGCAAGTAGTTGCAAATTAATAAAAAATAAAATAATTAACAAAATTACCTTTTTCACTTATTTCTCCTAAACTTCATTTTACCAATTCTGTGAATTATATCATCCAGATTAGTTAATTCTGCTCTGATTTTTTCTTCATTATATTTACTTCCACCAAAACGAGCTTGGTCTGTCATAACTAAAAAATTTTTAACATCATTGATAAGCCTTTTATCCGCACCTTTATTATGGAGAACCTCAATAATGTCTCTTATCTTTGCGCTTCCTGATGAAATATTGAATTTATTTGCGATATAATTTTTTAAAGCATTTTCAGCTAACACAAAAAATTTGTCTACTTTTTGCTCTGATATACTCTTTTTAACTTTTACTATATCTTTTTGTAGAATTCTGTTTGCCATTCTTCTCATAAGATACGCTCTATCTTGAAATCTCTTCTTTCTTTCTAAATGGTATATATGAGCAAGTAAAATACTTAACAAAGAAATAAATACGAATAACCAATAAACAAAATGTTGAAAAACAAAGGAAAAATCTTCTATGCTATTTTCTGTTCTAATAAAACAAATATCTAATCCTTGAATATCAATCCCTTTGGGAGTTCTATAATATTGCTTGTCAACTATTTTATTACTCGCTTGCACATTGAACTTCAGTATCTCAGTTGATATTTTCTTATACTGTTTTTGCTCTGGATCAAAGTAAGAGAATGTCAATTCAGGAATTTTATAATCACCCGGTTCGTTCGGAATAAGTATATATTTTATAATTTTTTCCCCCTGAGTTTTGTGGGAATCAGTTAGTATATCAGAAATTTCAGGTGGAAAAGTGTCAATATTGTTTATTTTGGGGAAAGAAGGAGGTTCAAACATCTTGATATTTCCTTTTCCTGAAATTGTAACTGTCAAAGTAATAGATTCACCAGCTTTGACTTGTGTAGTGTTAAGATTTGAATTAATATGAAATTCTCCAACAGCTCCAGAAAAGTCTGCAGGCTGGTTTTGTATCGGAAGGTCATTTGAGTCTATAATAAGTTTATTAGACCTCACATTAACCCTTTTTGTTGTGCCGAAGTCAAAAAAACTTTTAGGTTGAACTTTGTATGCACAAATCAATTCCATAGGTTTAATATAAAATTTTTCTGAATGAGTCGGAAACAAGGTAAATTCACTGATTTTGTAGCAATAATATTGTAAACCATTTTTTACTTCAAGATGATATGAAATAGATTGTGCTTGATATGTTTCCTCTTTTATGAATCCAGAGAATTCAGGGAATTGTTCTGCATTTATCCCAACAAGATTTTTTCTACTATACAATTTATAAGTAACAATTATAGGTTCGCCAATATAAGCAACTTTTTTGCTACATACAGCTTCTAAAAATATCTCTCTCCCTGTACCCTTAGGTGAAGTAACTTCCGGTGCAACATTAAATCGTGAAGGTTTGATTTTCACTTTTATCATTTTTGTATGATATTCCTTGTTTCTATATTTAACAAGGATTGAAGGTATGGTAAATTCACCAGCCTTTAATGGTCTTAAAGTATAAATAAATTTTTTTGAGAGACTTTTACTATACTTACCATTTATAAATTCAATTGAAGTAGAACTTGAGGAAGATTGGCTAACGAACTGAAATTGCGTCAATTGAGGAATGGTTGGTTCGGTCTTAATATCCTTTTCAGATTCAATTTCTATCGTCAAAATTAAGTTATCATCCATACTTAATTCAGTCTTATCTACATACGAGGAAACGATTATTTCATCGCTTTTCGCAAATGCGAGCGAGAAAATAAAAACAAAAATAACAATAAATAATACTTTTTCCCCTTGAAAATCCTTTCTAACCACAAAGCATTGAAACGATCCTAACACCATTTGTAATGGTGTTTTAATAAACAGGATTACAAATCCTGTTAGGAACAATTGGAATCTGTGCATTCCGTCCTTCAATTTTCATTCTCCTTTGCGTCCCGATTTGTTTTCGGGACATGTAGGTTTCACATGTAAATACCCTTTATATTTGTGTGGAGTAGTTCCGATATATCGGAACTGAATTCGGCAAGAGACTTGCCGACTCCAAATCACCTGAAATTTTCATTCTCCTTTGACCCGATATATCGGGATGTATGTTTCATATTACCAATTTTTTTCAACAGGTTTGATTTTAGTTTTCTTTAACAATTGTTTCACTTTTTTCTTTTGATTTTCTTTTTCCACTCGTTGCATAGCATCAAGTATTCTTTCTGCCTGCTTTAATTTTTCTTCAGAGGCTTTTTGCTGTTGTTCTTGTTGTTTTTTATCTTCTTTTTTCTGCTGTTGTGATTGCTGCTCTTGATTTTGGTTTCCTTTCTGCTCCTGCTTTTGTTTTTGTTTCTGACTTTGTTCTTTCTTATTCTTATCAGATTTTTGTTTCTTATCCTGATTATCCTGCTTTTGCTGTTGCTCATGGAGAAGTTGCTTTGTTAGTTCATAATTATATTTTGCATCCATATTATTAGGATTACTTAAGAGCGAACTTTTATAACTTTCTAATGCTTTATCATAAACCTTTTTCTGAAAATATGCATTACCAATATTGTAATATACATTTGATTTATCAATTTTGTCATCTATCATACTATTTTTATATTCAGTAATAGCTTTATCATATTCCCCATCTTTATAATACGCATCGCCCAGGTTGAAATGAATATTTGTATCATCGGGATATTGGATACTATTCTCTTTATGTAATTTTTTAGCTATTTCAAATTCTTCTTCATTATATTTACGGTTCGCTTTGCTATTCTTTATAACTTTGCCATAATTTAGAGCAAATAGTTGATTAGCAATTGTACAAAAGAGAAGAATCAAAATTAATCTTTTTTTCATACTTTTCCTCAACTTTTTTTTCTTTCCAGAACAAAAAACTCAATCATCAAAAGTATCAAAGCAATAAAAACGAAGTAACGATATTGTTCCTTATATTGCGAAAATTTTTTTGTGGAAATTTTCTCCTTTTCCAACTTATTAATATCAGATAATATTTCTTTTATTTCACCTTCTCCAGCAGATACCTGGAAAAATAAACCTCCAGTTTTTTGGGCAATCATACGCAGATTTGATACATCTAATTTAGATAACACAATATTGTTATCTTTATCTTTTAAGTAAACTTTTTTAGCGGGGGATTCCGTCTGAATAGGAATGGGTGCACCTTTTTGAGTTCCTACACCAATAGTATAAATTATTATATTATGGTCTTTAGCTTCTTTAATCTTTGATTTGAAATCGCCCTGTAGGTTCTCTCCATCGGTAATTAGAACAATTACCTTATTTTGAGCTTCTTTGGGAAAAAGTGATATAGATTTATCAATTGAGGAAGCTATGTCAGTACCTTCTTGAGGGATAATTCCAACATCTATCATAGAAGTAAACATCTCAAGAGCAGAATAATCAGATGTTAAGGGACACTGAACAAAACTATCTCCTGCGAATAAAACCAATCCAACTCTATCACCAGTCAATTGATGAAGAAAAGTAATAAAAGCATTTTTCGCTCTTTGAATACGATTAGGAGATAAATCTTCTGCAAGCATACTTTTGGATACATCTATTGCTACGACAATATCTAATCCTTTTTCCTCAAAAATTTGCAATTTCCTCCCCCATTGCGGTCTTGCCGCTGCAAATATCAACAAAACTAAAACAATTATCAAAAGCACATCTTTAAAACTTCTTGATATATGTGAAACATTTAATAACAACCTTTGTTGCATCTTTATTGACAAGAACCGTGAAAGCAATCTTGTTCTTTTCTTAGCAGAAAGATACATCAAGAGAATTATTACCGGAATAATGCTCAAAGATATAAAAAAGGCTGAATTTCCAAAATGCATAATTATGGCAAAGTTTGAAAGAAAATTTTTGAGTAAATCAGTTCTAAAACCAATAAGGCAATAGCACAATATAGAAAATAATAAAAGAGAGCGTAATATCTATAATGAATTTTTTCAGATATTTCTGTTTTTTCTAATCTGTCAATCTCTTTCATAATCAATTTTAGTTGCTCACTATTTTGAGCTCTTTTTGCATTTTTTGTGCCACTTATTTCCGCTATTTTATTCAAGGTTTCAATGTCAATGTCCAATTTTTGAGAAACATACTGTGTTCCATAAATCGGATGGTCAATTGGGATTTGCGAATATCCTTCCTTACCCACACCAATTGGATATATTTTAATTTTCAACTCCTTAGCAAGAGTTGCTGCTGTAGTTGGATCAATTTCGCCGGAATTATTCCTCCCATCAGTAAGTAGAATTATTACTTTACTTTTTGCTTTTGAATTCCTTAAACGATTACTTGATGTTGCAATTCCCATTCCAATAGCTGTACCATCTTCCACCATACCGGTCTTGATTTGGTCCAAGAATTTTATCAAGATGTTATGGTCAATTGTAAGTGGGCATTGAGTATAACTTTTTCCACCAAATATTACCAATCCAATTCTGTCATTAGGTCTCATTGAAATAAAATTCTTGGCCTCTTCCTTTGCAACATAAAGTCTATTATTAGGCTGAAAATCTATGGCTCGCATACTTGTTGAAACATCAACTGCTAATATTATGTCAACACCTTTACCTTTAATCCGTGTAAATTTCTCAGGTATTGATGGTCTTGCAAGTGCCAATACAAGCAGAGTAAAACATAAAAATCTAAAAATATACCTTAAATAATACAAAAACTTTGTCTCTATTTTATTAATATTAACAAGTCGGGACAAATTAGAAATATCAGAATATAGTAGAGATGGCCTCTTTTTTCTCTTTATCAATATCTCGTAAATTATTGATATTGGAATTAATACAAACAGCCAAAACCAATGAGGATTAAGAAACTGTATTTTCATTTTCTTCTATAACTTTTGTTTTATCAATCAAGTATATTAAATCATCTATAATTTTCTCAGCATCTGATAACGGAGGAATAAATTTCGCATATTTTACCTTGTCGCATTTTACTAAGATATTACAAAATTCTGTACTTTGAGGAATACTATACTTTTTCAAACATCGTCTAATTTCTGAGGTTGTAAATTCCAAAATTGAAAATTTAAATCTATTTTCAAGATACTCACGACATATCCAGGAGATTTCAACATAATATCTTTTTATCTTTCCTTTTAAAAGGAGTTCTTTTGCTTTCAGCCTATTCAGCTTTTTCAATGCGATTATGTGAGCAGGAATAACCTTTTTCCTCTTAGGTGTAAATATTGGCTTCTTGCTTTTCGTCCTATTTATTAGAAATATAACAATAACAATAGCAATAATGACAGCAATCGGCAAAAACAAATCCAGAAATTTGAGGTGTAAACTAACAGGTGGTTTTATATCTTTCAATTCAAGACTATCATCAGTGATTGTAGATTTCACATTTATGATAAGTGAGTCGGAAAATACACTTGAGATGTTATTACTTTCTATAATTTGAAATTCTAATCCTGGTATAGTTTGTTTTCCTGTATCAAAAAAAACAGAGTTAAATTTGAAATCCGAAATGCAAATACTATCTCTTTCAATTACTTCTTTTTTATATGATAATATTTCAAAATTTGCTGATTTTACTTTTGTAAGAAAATTTACTGACTCATTTAGGGAATGCTCAATAGTAACATCAAAAAAAACTCTATTGCCAATAAATATTTTTGATGTATCAGTAAGTGTAGTATCTAAGGTTGTTTTTATATCTCTACAAAAGAGATTAGAAAATAACAACAAGGAAAGTAATAAGAAGAGAGATTGTTTCATATGTAAATCCTTTTTTTGCCACGAACCACACGAACTAACACGAACAATATTTTATCCGCCAGCTAGCGGACTATTTTAAATCCTTAATAATTTTCATGCTCCTTTGTGTCCCGAGTTTTTTTCAGGACATGTAGGTTTCATCTAATTCGTCGTGCTCGTTTTTTAAAAAATTTTATTAGATTTTCAATATAAGGTTTATCAGTTTCAATATCTACCAAATCTATTTTCATTTTTTTCAATTCATTATTAACTGATTTGAGCTTTTCTTGGGCTAATTTATGAAAATTTTCTTGAAATTGTCGGTCACTTGTATTTGTGAAGATTTCTTTATCAGTTTCTGCATCTTGAAAATTAATCAAGCCTAATTTTGGAATATCGTATTCTTTTGGGTCAAGTATCCTGATAGCAACAACATCATGTTTTTGTGCAACAATCTGTAATGTTTTGAAATAATCTTGAGCATAAAAATCAGATATAAGGAAAATAATGCTTGTCTTTTTAGACATTTTGTAATAATATTCTAAAGCATTACTAATTGCAGTTTTTTTATTTTTAGGTGCATGGTATAATATTTCACGAACAATTCTCAAAACTGCATTTCTACCTTTTTTTGGTGGAATATATTTTTCTATTTCATTGGAAAATAGCAGTAGTCCGACTTTATCATTATTTTTAATAGCTGAAAAAGCTAATATTGCGCCGATTTCAGCTGAAATTTCCTTCTTTTGTTTAAGATTTGTACCGAATATACCTGAATTACTAACATCAATAATAAGCATTACAGTTAATTCACGAGTCTCTTCAAATTTTTTTATATATGGATGATTAAATCTGGCAGATACATTCCAGTCAATAAGTTTTACATTATCTCCAGGTTGATAAGCACGCACTTCTGAAAATTCTAAACCCTGTCCTTTGAAAATACTATGATATTCACCAGAAAAAAATTCATTTACCAGACTTCTGGTTGAAATCTCAATTTTCCGAATTTGTTTTAATATCTCTTTTGGAAGCATTTGTAGAAAATTTCAAATTCTAAATTTCCAATGACAAACAAAATGTCAAATTTCTAATGTTTAATATCAATTTTTCTTCTCCATTTAAACCTAAGAGTAATCACTTGATAAATTAAAATTTTTATTATTTGACATTTGAAATTTGGAATTTAATTAGAAGTTTGAAATTTGTTATTTGTAATTTTTATCTGACAAATATCTTCTTAATATCTTATAAATCATAATATTTTAAGGTATCTCTATCTCGTCAAATATCTTATTCACGATATCTTCTGTTGTAACATCTTCGGCTTCAGCTTCATAGGTGAGAATAATTCTATGACGAAGAACATCTTTACCAATTTCCTTTATATCTTCAGGTGAGACATATCCTCTTTGGTCTAATAGGGCATTTGCTTTTGCAGCTCTAACAAGGTAAATTGATGCTCTTGGAGATGCTCCATATTCAATATAATTCTCAATTTCTTTGATACCATATTCTCCAGGATTTCGTGTAGCAAAGACTAAATTTAGGACATATTCCTTAATCTTTTCATCCACATAAATTTCATTAACAATTTTTCGTGTTTCAAGCACATCTTTAGGCTTGATAACTTTGTTTATTTTGATTTCATGCAGGTCAGCCATACGATTGATGATTTCTTTTTCTTCTATCTTGTCTGGGTAATCAATTTTCAATTTAAGCATAAAACGGTCAACTTGAGCTTCAGGCAAAGGATATGTTCCTTCTTGCTCTATTGGATTCTGTGTTGCTAAAATGAGAAATGGCTCTTCAAGTTTATATGATTTTTCTCCAATTGTAACTTGTCTTTCTTGCATAGCTTCAAGCAATGCGCTTTGGACCTTTGCTGGTGCTCTATTTATCTCATCAGCAAGGATTAAATTGGAGAAAATAGGACCCATTTTCGGAGAAAAAGTTCCATTCTTTTGATTGTATATCAGTGTTCCGGTTAAATCTGCTGGCAGTAGGTCAGGTGTAAATTGAATTCTTTTAAAATCAACACTGATAACTTGTGCTAATGTGCTCACTGCTAATGTCTTTGCAAGACCTGGAACACCTTCCAAAAGAACATGACCATCTGCAAAAAGTCCAATAAGAAGTCTCCTTATCATATATTCCTGACCAACAATAACTTTACCAATCTCGTTAAGTATGATTTGGATAAAATCCGTATGTTCTATTACCTTTTGATTAATTTCGTTAATATCCATAACTACTCCAATCTATAAATTATATATACTTTATGATTTGGTGATTTTGTGTTCACTCTAAAAACCCCTGAAGGGGTTAAATTTGGGTTTTTTACCTTTTTACCCACAGTTAAAACTGTGGGCTAACCTTATGATAATCCGGAAGTTAGGAGGTTAGAAGCCCACAACTTTAGTTGTGGGAATTTATTTATATAACATCAAGTAAATTTGAAAAAGAAATTCTGGTTATTACCCAATCAATATTCCTTTTTTAATTTTTAGTAAGAATTCTTCTTTATACTGTGACAGAAATTTTTGAATTTTCTCAAGAAATGCTGAAAGAACATCAAAAGAGATACCTTGTCGCTTCATTTTTGTTGTTTGTTGTTGTAGGACATAAATTCCATCCAGTTGCAAAGTATTTAAATCAATTTTTAAATCACCATTAACAACCTCACAAATTATTATAAACAGAGATAGTGGGAAGATAGCTTTAAAGCGTCTGGCTTGATTTTGTATATTATGTATATACCATTCATCAAGGACCATAGCTGTTGGTATTACAATAAACGGAAAAGTTGTGGTTTCGGAGAAATAGCTTTTTCTACCCTGCATACGATATTTAATCTCTAATTTTCTACCAATAACCAATCTCATCTTTTGACTAAACATATTTAGTATCTTTTCATTTTTGATGTTTTTTATATTTTCACATTCAAACCTGAAATTCATAGGGATTTCAGCACGTCCAAGGTAGTTATTTTTGTCTTCAAAAATATCCAGATCTTTAACAATATAGTATATAAATTCAGATAAAGCCGTTTCAAATAATTTTCTATTTTTCAGAAATGTGCTTTCCTCTCTAAATTTCCGTGAAAACAAGAAACTTCTATAATCGCTGTATAACTTAATTTTTTTCTTTAACTCTTCTTCGCCATTTCCTATGATTTTTAGATTTTCATTTTTCCACTTCTTATATTGTATAACAATCTCATTGAGGTACATAGTCTTACGAGCATCTTTCTCTTGTTCAAGGAGCTCATAAATAGTATCACCATGTCTAAATGTATCCATTATCTTATTTCCTTTTTATGATTTCAACTCTTCATATATTGGGAACTGTGAACACAGCTCTCTTACTTTGTCTCTAACCATTGCTAATTTTTCATCATTATCAAAGTTATCATAAACCTGTTTAATAAATTCAGCAATTTGTACCATTTCATTTTCTTTCATTCCTCTTGTTGTCAAAGCAGGTGTTCCAAGTCTAATTCCGCTTGTAACAAATGGGCTACGAGTATCAAATGGGACAGTATTTTTATTAGCAGTGATTCCTGCTTTATCCAGAGCCTTTTCTATCTTCTTTCCACTTGGTCCTTCACCTTTTTTGCCTAAGTTAATCAGCATTAGATGATTATCAGTTCCTCCTGAAACAAGGTTAAATCCTCTTTCAATAAGTGCATCTGCAAGAACAGAGGCATTTTTTACAATTTGTCTTTGATATTCCTTAAATTCCTCAGTTTGAGCTTTTTTCAGTGCAATAGCCTTTGCAGCAATAACATGCATTAAAGGACCGCCTTGAATTCCTGGCATAACAGTTTTGTCTAAAATTTCTTGATACTTCTTTTTACAAAGTATCATTCCAGCCCGTGGACCTCGTAATGTCTTATGGGTTGTCGTTGTAACAAAATCAGCGTATGGAACTGATGATGGATGAAGACCTGCGACAATTAGCCCGGCAATATGAGCAATGTCAGCCACCAAGTATGCACCCACTTCATCAGCAATCTCTTTAAACTTTTTGAAATCAATTATTCTTGGATAGGCAGATGCTCCACACATTATCAGTTTTGGCTTTTCCCTTTTTGCAAGTTCCATCAATTCGTCATAATCAAGTTGTTCTGTATCTTTGTTTACTTCATAATGAACAGCATTATAAAAAATACCTGAAAAGCTAACCGTATGACCATGTGTTAGATGACCTCCATGAGAAAGGCTCATCCCCATAATTTTATCACCCGGTTGTAGAACTGCAAAATAAACTGCCATATTAGCTTGCGAGCCAGAATGAGGTTGGACATTTGCATGTTCAGCGCCAAATAATTCTTTTGCTCTTTCAATTGCCAGTCTTTCAGCATCATTAACAAAATCACATCCGCCATAGTATCTTCCACTCAGCCTGTAAGTTAATTCCCCAGTCTCTCTGCTTCTTCTATATGGATAACCTTCTGCGTATTTGTTTGTCATAATACAGCCTGTTGCTTCCAATACAGAATAATCCACATAATTTTCTGAAGCAATAAGTTCCAGATTTTCTGACTGCCTCTTTAATTCACCCATAATTGCTTGATAAATTTCTGGGTCAGCTTTTCTTATTTCATTATAATCTATCATCTCTTTCCTCCAATGGATCATTTCAATACAAAGATATAATAGTATTTACTTGGCTGTCATGGACCACTCCATGACAATCTGTCACAGTCACGGTATGGACCGTGACAGCCAGTGAAACAGTTTGGTATTATTTCATTTCAAAATATTTAATTTTATCAATTCTTCTTTTTTTACTTGGCTGTCATGGACCACTCCATGACAATCTGTCACAGTCACGGTATGGACCGTGACAGCCAGTGAAACAGTTTGTCATTATTTTTTATTCTCATATGCTTCAATTTTATCAATTCTTCTCTGATGTCTACCATCTTCAAATTCGGTAGTAAGCCAAACTTTAACAATCTCTTGTGCTAAATCTTTATTCATAAATCTCCCGGGTAAGACCAGAATATTTGCATCATTATGTTGTCTGGAAAGTTTCGCAATTTTGACAGAATTGCAAAGCGCAGCTCTTATTCCTTTAACCTTATTAGCGACAATACTCATACCAATACCGGTTCCACAAATTAGTATACCTCTATCAAATTCTCCTTGTGCAACCTTTTCTGAAGTGGAAAAGCCAAAATCTGGATAATCTACAGATTCTTCACTATCAGTTCCAAAATCTTTAACAGAATATTTTTTATCAAGAAATTCAATTAAAGATTTTTTTAATTTATATCCTGCATGGTCAGAAGCAATAATAATTCTCATAACTTATGAAGTTAATGCTCCTAAAAGAATTGAGTAGTATTTTGAATCATCACTATCAGCACGAGAAGTCAAAATACAAGGTACTTTCGTTCCTACAACAATTGCAGCTAACTCACCTTTTGCAAGATAAGTTAAAGTTTTATAAACCATATTTCCAGCTTCAATATTTGGAAAGATAAATATATCAGCATCACCAGCAACTTCACTCTTCACACCTTTAATCTCTGCACTTTCTTTTGAGATTGCTAAATCCATTGCTAAAGGTCCATCAATAAAAATATCTTTAAATTGTTTTCTGTCTTGCATTTTTGCGAGTATTGCCGCATCAAGTGTACACGGCATCTTTGGATTTACTTTTTCAACAGCTGCAAGAATAGCAACCTTAGGTTTCTGAATACCAAGTGCATTAGCTACTTGCTTGGAATATTCTATCATTTTTATCTTTTGTGAAAGATCTGGATATGGGATAACAGCAACATCAGAAAGTATCATCAATTTATGATAAGCTGGCAACTCAACAACAGTTACATGTGATAACACTCCTTTAGGTGGCAATAATCCTTCCTTTTTATCTAAAATACCTCTCATATAAGCAGCAGACCCACAAAGTCCTTTCATAAGAAAATCAGCTTTGCCATCATGAATAATTTGAATTGCCTTTCCAATTCCCTCTTTTTCTGAATGGACATCAATAATTTTCATTTGTGAAATATCTACATTTTTTTCTTTTGCTACCTCCTTAATCTTTTCTTTTTGACCAGTAACAACCACATTAATGAAGCCATTATTTAATGCTCTACCTATTGCACCAATAGTATGCGGGTCTTGAGCCATAACAACAGATAAGGTCTTCTTCTCTCTAAGATCTAATAAATCCTCCATATCTTTTAGATGACGAATTGGTTTCACACTTCCTCCGTAATATTAGTTATTAGTGATTTTCTTTAGATAGTATTTATTTGCTGTCAAGAATTTCCATAATAACATTAAATTTTTCACAGATTACTTTATTAATATAAATTCAAATTACTTGACACTAAATTAGTAAAATTAGTCAAAAAAGATTCTATGGCCCCATCGTCTAGGGGTTAGGACGCCGGATTCTCATTCCGGTAACAGGGGTTCGATTCCCCTTGGGGCTGTCACATCTTCTTTCATTTTTTGGTGTAATTTTGTTTTTTGAATAAAAAATTCCGAATTTCATCCGAAATCGTTTTTATTAAGAAAAATCCACATTTCATTTTGTTAGTTTGAAAAACTTTTAGAATATTCATTAATTACTTATTTTAATCGACCCAATTTCCATTAGGAAAGTCTCTTCAGACCAACCATTACCAACCATTATCCATGTTTTAGCTTTCCCTTTAATAATAACATGTAACCACTCCTCATTAGTTTTATCAAATTCTTCTCTAATTTTATTGAAAATAGTGTTAGAATTTTCAACTACTTTTACTTCGATAACATTTCCAATTAGGACTTGACCAAAATAGCCATTTTTTTCAGCAAATAAAAGAAATCTATTATCTTCAGGATGACAATTCAGTTCTTCTATAAAACCTTCAAGAAGATAAGTTTCACCATCACACAAGTCTTCGCTATTTTGAAGTTCGGGAATTGTATAAACTTTGCCATCCCAAATATTATCATCATTTGTTTGAAATGGATTAAAATTACAGCTAAATAAAAATATTGATAATAAAAGCAAAAATTGATTCTTAATCTTCGGAAAGAATCCATAATTCATTTTTCCTCCTGGAAAATATTGTTATTTCATGTAATGTTCCTGCATGCTGCGGAATCAAAATGATTCCGCAACGCAAACAAACAGACCAAAGTTTGAATCGGAAGATTCAAACGAAAGCGAACCAACCAGCCCAACCGCAGACGCATTATTAGACGGCGTTTTGTCATTAAAACAATACACTCAATAATAGTGATATTGCTGTATTGTATCCACTTATCTTTTCGAATTTACAATAATTTAGATAGTCATCTCCGATTATTGGACCAAAAACTTCTTCAGGATTTTCAATGGATTCCATTATTGCTTTACCAGCAGATTTGAAATTATGGTTAATAAAGCTGTGGTTTGCTCGCAATTCAAGTTTATACCTATCAATAGAGTAAACGATACCAAAAACTGCACTAAAATCGAAAGTATTCAAATTGGATAAGTTACCACTATGAAATTCATAACCGTCTTGTTTAAGTTTATATTTACCATTGAGAAGAATATTAAATGAAGGACCGAATACAAAATCCAAATTTTTAGAAATAAAATTAGATGTTGAGGCATTGAGTAAAATAGGGATTTCAAGATAGTTTAATTGATAATACCCTTTAACATTGAAATCTAACTCTGGTTGATCTTTGTCTATTAGTCCATCATTATCATTATCAAGAAGATCAAATGGATCTTCATCAAAATTTCCATCTGCATCGTTGTCTAAATATATTCTTTCTTTGCCATCGCAATTTGCTCCTTTGGATGAGAACATTATTTCTGGTTGAATTACAAGCCAATTGTTTAGTGTTTTATTTAAAAATAAACCTGCTGAAAAATTAGATCGAAATTCAACATTCATCATATTGTTACCGGTAAGCTTTGAATAATTAAAACCAATCTTTAATCCTTTTTCGTCAATCGCTGAGAGATTAGAAAAAATAAGAATCAACAAAAAAATTATGATTGAGATTTTAATTGAATTCATAAATATCCCTTTTATATTTTTATTCAATATCTATCCACAAAATAAATGCCCTCTAACGGCTTCGTGAGGCACGTTTCGTGGACACATTGTTAGCAGCTGTTTTACTTTTTCAAACATAATAAACCCAAGATTTATACTTGATCTGTTTTTTTTGTTAATGTTACTTGAGTAGCAAACATTTCTTCACAGCTTCTGTTTTTCCGTTAACATTCAATTTATAGAAATACAAACCTGAACTGACTGGTTGACCTGATTCATCATCTCCATTCCAGATAACTGAATGATTTCCTTTGATGAACTGACTATTCGCCAAAGTTTTTACCTTTTGTCCTTTGATGTTGTAAATTGATAATTCTATTTTACTATTATCTGGAATTGAGAAAGAGATTGTTGTGGTTGGGTTAAATGGGTTGGGATAATTAACCATTGAATAATGAGATGAGTTAATGATATTAGCAGTACCAGTTTCATAACCTAATTTTAATAGAAATGCATTACCATTACCAGGAGACGGATATGAATCAGTATAGCCAGTAATAATAAACTCACCTTCACTATCCACAACTAAATCAAATGCAACATCATTATAGTTTCCACCAAATGATTTCGACCATAACGAATCACCAAAGCTATTAGTTTTTAGGATGTATATATCAGAATGACCTGATCCAATTTCGTGTTTCCAACCAGATATAATATAACCACCATCATTAGTTTCTTGAACTGATTCAGCACCGCAATCAGGAAAATCTCCAAAAGTTTTTGTCCACAAAGTATTACCATATTCGTCAGTTCTAACCAAGAAAATATCGGAATCATCTACATCATACTCAACTTCGCCTGAAATAATAAAACCATTATCATTTGTCTGTTTAACATCATTTCCATAGCAAGCAACATTAGTACCAGATTCATTAAAACCTTTAGTCCATAATGTGTCACCATCAGCGTCCGTTTTTACTAAATAAAGATCAGCAGAACCTATGCCAGTACCGTTGTAGCCCGTTATTATGAACCCTCCATCGAATGTTTGTTGTAATGAATTTCCAGAGCTACTAAATTCTCCTCCAAAATAGTTGTTCCATAAAATATTCCCGTTTTCATCAGTCTTTAATAATATCATTTTATTGCCAGAATCAGGAGTTTGGCCCCAACCTGTAACTATAAAACCACCATCATTGGTTTGAATAATTGAACGTCCAAATTCACTCAATGAGCTATCAAAAGTATTAGACCATAGAGTATCTCCATTTGCGTCAGTTCTAATTAGATAAATATCAGAATTATCAGGATTATCAGACAATGTTTGACCTGTAATTATCAGCCCAGCCTCAGATGTTTCATAAACTGAATATCCAAAATCCCAATTTGATTGACTAAAAGTCTTTACCCATAGTTCATTCCCATTCTCATCGGCTTTTACCAGATAAACATTATTCTCTCCATTTCCAAAAGATTGTGAATAACCAGTGAAAACAAAATTGTTATCACTTGTTTGAATTAGAGAATATGCTTTTTCTGATAAATTTCCACCATAAGTGTTGAACCATAAAGAATCTGGTATTGTTTGTGAAAACAAGAAAGAAAAAATCAAAATTTGAATAATTACTAATAAAAATACTTTGCTCATATTATACTTCTTTATTTCATGTAACGTATATATCCCCGACATTAATGTCGTGAACCCACCCGAATTTGGTATGATATACGACATATGTCGGGGATTTCGCTTATAGATTATTCATTATTTTTCTCTTCAATATTATCAATTTCAATATCCAAAATGTCCAGTGGACTAACAATTTTGTTTTTAGCTATGTGAGTAATATGCGTATAAATTTCCGTTGCCTGCCCCGTAAGGAAGAATGACTGTATCGGGGTTTTCGAACTTTTATGCCACAATAATTCCTGGATATATCTTAGATCAGTACCGTGTTCCAATAGATGAGTTGCAAAACTATGACACAGTGTATGGATAGTTGCGTCTTTCTTGATGTTAGCTTGTTGAACTGCTTTCTTAAATATTCGCTGAATATTACTTTTACTATAATGAACCTCTCTGAAATTTATATTGTGCATCCTATCCTCATACTAAAATTGGAAATTTTAATAATGTTTGTCAAATAAAATCGTGATTGAATTAAAGATATGCTCAAGTTGTGAAGGGAAAATTAAAAAGAAAAGAATAATTTGACAAAAAAATCTTTTTATTTAAAAATTAGTTATCATATATTTTGGGATTTTACTTGATTTGAAGCTCGTTATTGTATATGTTTATTTCTACTTTTTAAAATACAAATATTCATAATGACTGAAGAATTAATATTGAAAACATTTTAGAGAATATGATGAATACTATTGATGTCATATTTTAAGATTTTTGTAATATAATAAATTTAAAAATTGGGAGAATATAAATGAAGGAGTATCAATGAAAAAGATTATATTTTTAATAATGATGGTATTATTCACAGTATCATTAGTTTTTGGAGATAATTTAACAACAATTGTATTAAGTGATACTACACATGATTTTGGTTGGGTAAAAGAAGGTAATAACCAAACATGGGATGTTAGTATTCTGAATGACGGTAGTGTTGACTTAGTAATTTCAGATGTATTGGTTAATGCACCATACTCATGTGTTTATCCAGATACTATTATTCCGGGTGAAACAGGTGTAGCAACAATAACACTTGATGCAACTAATCCTGGCATCTATACTGATGAAACACTCACTATTGTTTCAAATGGTGTTGGAACAGATAATATTGATTTAAACGCAATAGTATATGGTTCAGATTATGTATTGGAAGGATTTGAAGATACAGAATTTCCACCATTTGGTTGGTTCAATGATGATGGTTATTGGGATAGATACACATATAATGCTTATGAAGGTGACGGGTATGCAAGATGCAGTTGGGCACATATAAGCGATGCCTGCCTCGTTAGCCCAAGATTGATTGTTGCATCCGGTGATTTTATTAGTTTCTACTGGATAAACGCAAATCTTTATGATGGTAAAAGTGGTGGGAAAGTTGCTGGAGCAGACACTACTTACTTTGAAATAACCAATAATTATCCAAATGGCACTTGGGAGATATTAGCAGTATTAGCACCAGAAGAGGAGATGACAGAATATGAACATGTAGTAATTCAGATTCCTGATACATATGTAGGCAATACGGCTCGTATAAGATGGAGACATACGACCGAATTAAGTGCTGAATCAAGAGGTGCTGGTGTTGATGAGGTAATGTCTCCACCACTTTATTTACCAGTTAATTTTAATGTTGACCCATTAACACAGTCAGATTATGATGCAGCAGGAACAACTGTACAATATGATATAGATGTTTATAATACAGGAGTACAAACAGATCGTTACTTCCTTTCTATTATTGACTCATCTTATAATAGAGATTTACTTCTTCAAGAAGGGTTTGCAACTAATGTCAAAACTGATAGTTGGCCAACATATCTTTCTGACCCATTTATAGATGTTAATCCTGGAGAATATGGAAGCTTTATTGTGTCTGTAGAAATTCCAGAAGATGTTAATGAAGATGAAGATAATATCACAAAAGTCTATATTGAATCAAGGGAAAATTCAAATATAAATAGAACTGCAGAGATAAAAACTGTATGTCATCCAAAAGATCCTTATGAGCCTAATAATACATTTGCTGATGCAACACCAATAGATTATGGATTTGTATCAGACGAAGCTCAGATTTATTATAATCCAGATTATTATGATAAGGATATTGATATATATAAATTTGATGGTTCAGAAGGAGATATTGCAAAAATTACATTTGATATAACAGACTCTTTGCTATTTGATGGAGCAATAGCATTATTGGATGCGGATTCAACTATATTAGCAACAGCAGATAATTATGCAGGTGGAGTGAGTGAGATACTTCAATATAGATTACAGAATGATGGAACATTCTATTATAAATTGGGAGTATGGTATAATGTTATACCAGGTCCTTATAAGAAAACATTATTAAAGAGCGAAACAAAAACATATTATACTGCAACCTTAGAGTTAATACCCTCTCCTGACATATTAGTAGAACCACAGGAATTAACAATTGGAATAGTCAATAATGGCAAGACCACAGCTTCAGATACATTATATATAACCAACACAGGACCAGAAGGAGCAATAAATCTTGATTGGGATATTGAGATTGTCATACCAGGTATTGATATTTTCCTTGATGAAGGTTTTGATAATTTTCCACCTGATGGATGGACTGCAGATTACCATTGGTCAGGTTCAAATACAATCAATGCAGGTGGTACTGTCCCGGAAGCCAAATTCTCATGGTTCCCTTCTTATGTAACCAGTAGATTGATTAGTCCTGTAATAAACACATTAGGGTATACAAGCTTGCCATTAAACTTCAAGCACTTTGTAGATGACTATTCGGGTGGATATACAGTTGGAGTAGCTACAACAAGTGATGGTGGAGTAACCTGGAATGATGTATGGACAGTAATTCCAACAGGTAATATTGGACCTGAGACGGTGTCTATAACATTAGATAATTCAGATGTTGGTTCCGAGACATTCCAGTTATGTTGGTATTTTAGTGGTGTTGCATATGATATAGACTACTGGTATATAGATGATGTATATATGAGCACAGTAGTATGGGCAACAGCTAATCCAGTATCAGGCTCAGTGCCTCAAGGTGCTACACAAACAACTACAATAACCTGCAATGATACTACTCTTACAAATGGAGTATATACAGCTGATATCATTGTTCATAATAATGCAGAACTTTATGGAGCATCTGATGTATATATCCCTCTTACTTTGTATGTTATGCCTTTATCAGGTGGCTTACAAGGAACAGTTACATGCATCACCACAGGTGAACCAATAGATAGTGTAAAAGTATCATTAGGAAATTTTGTTACCTACACGGACTTATTAGGATTCTTCTCATTTGATAATATACCACAAGGGATATATTCAATTTGCTTTGAAAAACCGGGATTCCGGAAAATACAATTGTATGACATAATTTTAGGTACCTGGATAGTAGTATTAAATGTACAAATGACACCTATTTTACCTATTTTTCCACCACCAACAAATTTTGAAGCAGAAGGAAACATTTTATGTGTAGATTTGAGTTGGAGTCCACCAAGCACAGGAGGCGTTACGCAAGTAGATTATATCCTTGATGATGGAACTTATGAAAATGGCTGGGCAGGTAATCCTGGATATGAACTATGGTTTGGAAATCTGTTCCCGGTTGATGATACAGGTGAACTTATCAGTTTTGACCTCTATAGTGAATTCAATTCCAGTGCTGGAACAGACCTCCTTGAGATTGATATATTTGATGCAGTTCATAATCTTGTTGGCTCAAGTGAATCATTCGTTCCAACTCCTGATACCTGGACAACCATTACAGCTCCCAATATCCCATTTGATGGTGAATTCTATGCAATGATTCATTACAATTATGAAACCGCACAATCTCACTGGATGGGCTTTGATGAGAATGGTCAAAATGCAAATGCTGGTTTAGACTGGTATACTGATGGATCAACCTGGTCACTTTTTCATGTGGAGGCAGGTGCTACACCTGGTGTATTTATGTTACGAGCTACAGCAATGGTTCAGGGTGAGTTATGTGAGATGACCACAGGTAATATCAACTATACACTAGATAAAAGCCTATCATCAGATAAGTTAAATAATAGTTTAGCATCTGCTAAAGGTATCTATAATTTGACCCCGAATTATGGAAGTTCGGATGATTATACATTAACAGTAAACACAAAAGATGATTTAGTATTAACAGGTTATAACCTATACAGAGCTGACACAGTAGGTCCGATAGCATTTGTATCAGTAGATGATCCTCGCACATACAGAGATGAGATAGTAGCAGTAGGAGTAGAATACACATATTGGGCAACAGCAGTATACACATTAGGGGAATCTGGACCATCTAACACAGACACAGCAATACCATATATATTAGATGGTTTCTATTATGAGCCATTTGATCTTAATTTCACGATGACAGGATGGACAGTAGACCCAACAATCCCGAATAACTGGGGATGGTCTCCTGGTTATGCAATGTTGAACTGGTCACCCTCAGTTACAAACTATGATATGTCACTTATCTCACCCACAATAGTTCTCCCAGCAGATCCAATTAATATATATGATATTGTTGTTAGTATGTATATTGATGATTATACTCCAGACACCGGCGAGATAATGGAGATATGGATAATTCATGATGGAGTGGAAACAATGATCTTTGAATGGGATTTGGATATATATGATGATTGGGGTGTTTCAGGTGGACAGGATTGGGTTTATACAGATACAGAACAATTTGCAGGAGAAACAGTACAATTGAAGTTCCGTTCACATGGTGGAGATACATATAATTTCAATTACTGGTATGTATATGATATAATGTGGTATTTCATACAAATGCCACCGGAATATGGTTCGCTGCACGGCACAGTAACAGATGGATATGGAGTACCGATAGAAGGAGCAGAGATAACAGTAGCAGGAGATTTACATCCACAAGGCAGATATGTAGTAACAACAAATGATTCAGGATATTATGAGATCGACCCAATAATTGCTCAATTCTATAATTTTACTTGTGAAGCAGATGGATATACCACATTTATTGATACATTTACGATACACCCTAATGAGATATATGTAAAAGATGTGATATTGGGTATACCAACGATAGATATAATACCCACATCACTTAATGTGTTTCTAATGCCATATACGCAATTATCTTCATGGTTAACAATTAGCAATAATGGAAATGGAGCATTGGGTTGGGAGGTAATTGTGGAACCACAAGATGTAGACTTTACAACTAATACTTATAATGGCATAATTGGACCATCATCTTATTCAGAATCAGACCAGAACCAGACAGTTCCATATAATCCACTTACCAAGGATATGTGGGATGTATTATTTGCGTATGATGTAGATACTCCTTCTGGAGGGATAGGTATTGTTGGAGCTGAATTCGGTAATGGTTATTTCTTAGTATCAGAGTGGGGTTGGAATACCAGGAATGTATTCAAATTTGATGTAAGTGGCAACTATATAAGCAGTTGGGTTCCGACCTGGATACCTGGGACACAGGGCTTAAGAGATATGGCATTTGATGGAGATTATTTCTATGGTTCTAATGCTACGAATACAATATACTCGTTTGATGAGGATGGAAATCTACAAGGCACAATAAATTCACCAGTAGCAGTTCGTTCAATAGCTTATGATGAGCAGTATGATGCATTCTGGGTTAACAACTGGTCAGAGGACCTTAAGTTAGTAGACAGGTCAGGCAATGTACTTAATACTATTTATGGACCACCAAGCATGTATGGTTCTGCTTATGATAATGTATCAGATGGTGGACCATACTTATGGATATTCACAGGCACATCAACAGGTGGTGGTTGTCAGGTAGAGCAGTATAATTTGAACACCCTGACCCTGACAGGAGTAAGCCACAGTGTAAGTGGAGATTTTCCCGGGACTATAGCAGGTGGCTTATTTGCATCAGGCGATATAGTAGCAGGTACTTGGGTACTTGGTGGATTAACACAAGGCACACCAGATATATTGTTTGGTTATGAATTAGGGGATAATTATATTCCTCCAATAATAATACCTGTTACATCAGGAATAGTTCTACCTGAAGAAAGTTACGATTTTGAAATAATTTTTAATTCAACATTGCTTCCTGTTGGAACTATTTTTAACTTTAATCTTCATTTTATATCAACTCCTAATGTTGGTGAACCTATAATACCAGTAACAATGGCAGTAATCCAATCACCGACTGGAGATATAGATGGAATAGTAACCGAAACAGGCACAGGCACACCACTTGAAGGAGTAATTGTAATAGCAGAACCAGCTAAATATACAACAGCAACTGATGGTTCAGGTTACTATCTGTTTGATAATATTCCAACAGGTATATACGATCTTACATTTGAGTTATCAAGTCATAATGAAGGAACAGTAACCGGAGTAGAAGTATTTGAAGACCAGACAACAACAATAAATTATCAAATGACCGCTCCCAATCTTACATTTAATCCTGATAACTTACTATTTAATATAAATGAATTGGGCGCTGTTGATACAGATACACTTGCTGTTTCCAATATCGGCACAGGTCCTGTAGATTTCATGATTGATATAGGTTATGTAAAAAAATATAGACAGAGCATTTTATGTGTTGACAGAGATGGAAGCTATGATGGAGATTACACGGATGATTGGCCATACTTCCAGGCAGCTCTTGATGCAGCAGGCTATGTATACACCTATTATGAAGTGGCAGATCTAACTCAGGATGGACCTGATTTGGTAACAATGCAACAATATGATGTAATCATATGGTTCAGTGGAGAAGCATGGGGTAACTTTGGGCATGATTGTATGACAGATAATGATGAGTTGAATTTAGCATCTTATCTTGATGACGGCGGATTATTGTTCTTATCATCTCAGGATTATTTGTGGGCATCATACCCATCAGCAGGTAATTTTACTCCAGGGCAATTCCCATACGATTATCTTGGCATGCGAACTGTATCACAGGATAAATGGGTAATTGAGACACCTGCTACATGCACTGTAGAAGGAGTAACAGGCTCACTTGCATGGGGTTATATCTTCACAGTTCAGGATATATACACCACAGATAGAGATGGATTGTTTATAGACGAGGTTACTAATCATGTAGGACAGGATATATTTAATGTAACATCACCAGCTCCACAAGGAATCTGCGGAATAGAATATGGTACAAATTTATTCAGGACAGTATTTACTACAGCGTCCTTTGCAGCAATAACTGACCCCATTGTACAATCTAATTTGATAGATGATATTATCATTTATATGCAATTGTTCCCATGGATACCACCAATTATTCCAACAAGTGGAACAATTGCTCCATCTACAACATTGGAAATTTTAGTAACTGTTGATACAGAAGGATTAGATTGGGGCGATTATTATGCAAATATTATTTTCAATACATCTAATCCAGATATAGGACAAACAATAATACCGGTTCATCTTGATTTACATCCGGAAAGTGCTAACGAAACTCCAGTATCTGTTACAATGCTTAATAATAACTTCCCGAATCCATTTACAAACAGCACAACGATTTCCTTCAGTTTGAAAGAGAAATCCAATGTAAAATTAACAGTATATAATATGAAGGGACAGTTAGTATCCACATTGATAAACAAAGAGATGAATCCATCAGCAAATCATGAGATAATCTGGAATGGTAAGAACGGAAATAGTATGCTTGCAAATGGTATATATTTCTATAAGTTAGAGACAAAGGATAAATCGTTCGTAAAGAGGATGATTATATTGAAATAAAAAGAAAGATGTAAATTTTTATACCAGGATAAATCTGAAAAGCATTAATTTATGAAAATTATTTATAGAAAAGGGGTTCCTTCTGATATTGATGAAATGTATAAAATTGATCAGGAATGTTTTGTTGAAACAGTTGCATATTCTCATGAAACTTTCAAAGAATTTTTTGATTCACCCAAAAAACTTTTCCCCTTTATCGAAGTTGCAGAATGGAAAAGCAAAATTATTGGTTTTATTATCGGTATAAAGAGTCACAAGGATACATTTACGCTTATCACAATTGATATTAAGAAAGAATTTAGAGGAAAGCAAATTGCTCATACATTGCTCAATCATTTAGAGAAGTTTTATAATGAAATTGGTATAAAATATGGTATTTTACAGGTATCAAACAAGAATAAACGAGCAATTAAATTTTATGAAAAAAATCAATATAAATGTATTAGAATATTATCACATTACTATCCAACAGGTGAAAATGGATTAGAATACATAAAAAAGTTAAAGTAATATTAAACTTTATTCAGTTTATTCGTTTACTTCTTAATAATTATTTTAATGTAATAAATTCTGTGTCCAATAAAATCTAATCTTTATGAATATAAGATAGCAACTCAAACAACTTAAATTTTTAGGAGTATTCCTGATTCCTGAGCTTCCCGAGTAAATCGGGGACCAGGAACGGGCTTAATCGGAGATAATAAAGACATATTTATCTCTCTGCTTATACGTTTAGGCCGAGCCTCTGTGATGATTCTGACCACTCAACTTATACACTTGTTTGTCAGTCATAGGATAAACGAGTTTCCTCATCCACTAATGTTGGTTGAATAATTTTTTGCCACTCGGTATCATCACATGTTCCCAACTGATCATGCATCTTGAAGTACTTTTGAGATATATTAATATAAAATTTAATACTATTCTTTTTATCAAAAGCTGTCAATTTATTGATAAATCCTTAAGAAAATAATTTAATATAAAACAATCCCACCCTATCTAAGAACTGAAAGATTTAACTCCATTTTTAACAATTAGAAGCACTTTTGAGAATAATTTTATGATTCATGAATGGTATTTCCCACAGGGATTTTTCTACTTTAATTTTAATAAAAACTGTGTTATGAGATCCACACAAAAATGAAATTTCAATATGTTTTAATTAATAGAATTAATAAAGAAAATATAGAATATGAAGAACCAGAAATAAAATGATAAATTTAATTATTATTGAACCTTATCCTAATTCTATCAGAACAATCTTCCAATTGGCATTATGTAAATTACATCGTTTTCTACTGGCAATAACTTTGTAAGCTTCTTTTCATTATATGCACCAACAGCTACAGTTCCCAAACCCAAACTTTCACATTGAAGATAAATATTCTGTGAAATATGACCAGCTTCCATATAAGTATAACGGTATCCTCTATTTCCATAAGTGGGTATGATCTTAGAATAATCTGCAACCATTAAAATATTTATCGCTGGATTCTTTAAACATCCTTGTCTATATCCTAATTCATATATTTCATTTTGATATGAGTTGTTATCTATCCTTACAAGATGATGTTTTTGAGGCACATATAGATAAAAACCACTTTCAACATCCTCTACATTGATAACAGAAACATAAATATCAACAGGATATAGTGCACCTGCAGATGGGCTTGTTCGGTAAATAGGCTTTTTAGTAATCCCTGCTGCTGCCCATAAAATTTGGCTAAGTTCTTGTTTTGATAAAACTTTATCGCTGTACCCACGCTTGGATCTTCTTTTTTGTAATGTTTCTTCTAATGATATTTTCCCTTTTAAAATTGGTTGTGATAATATTATTATCTCTTCTTTTGCCATAAGATTTGCTCCGCATAATAGTAAAACTGATAAGTAAATAATACTCTTCATATTTTTAATCTCCCTAAATTAAGTTATTATTGTAGATTCTGTCATCTGCTAGCCCATCTTCAGAAAGAATTGTCATATAAGTCTTGCTTGAAAATTTTTTATACAAAAATTCATTTCAATTCAGGGGCTTAACTGTTGCTTAGGAAGTTCTATCATTTGACCACAGGACAGCAAACTTGTTCCAACTGTATGTAACATTAAGGTTATGAATGTTTTCATTGCCATTTAACTTCCTTCTCTGGGGCAGTTATTTTGCCTAAATATATCGGGATATACCCCGATAATGAAAAGCAAACTGTGTTAGAGCATGAACATCTTTGGCTATTAAAATATTATATTCATTGGAAAATATCTTCTTTATTTCTGTAGTTATTAATAACCTTTCTTCCTGCATCTTTGCTTTAGATAGTGCGGCAATATAATTCAGGTCAATATCAATGGATAATCGTGGAACATCAAATTTGAATAGATTTAGAGCAGTACCACCTTTCAATACAAATTTATCTTTTGTAACAGCATTCTCATTAAGAAGATCTAAAATATCAACTATCCGATATGCTTTTTCCAAAATGTTTTCCAAAAATCCTGTCTCAATAGATTTTCGTTGAAGTTCTTTCGCGGATAAATTAAGCATTAATATTCATCCAAATAATCTAATTGTTTTGGAACCATTAGGTTCCATCTGGAAACAAGTTTATTGCCTTTCCGCTTACTTGGTATTAAAAATAAACGGGTGATAGTTCTGTTCTTTTCTAAATTTGTAAGTATCTCATCAGGAATATACCAAAATTTCTGAAAGCGTTCTAATAACCAACCTAAACGCATAGAAACAGTTTTTATTGGATAATATTGTAGTATTTCCATTAATTTATCAAAATCTAACCACTTAAATCCTTCTATACTTTTTAAAAATTCTGGTATTCCCCAAAAGTGATCTGGATGCATTAATCCTTCTAATATTATTCTCTCTTTTGAAAAAGTATTTACTTTTATATCATCTATTATTTTCTTTTCTATACCAAAAGATACATCAACGCGATAGAATTGATAACGAGCATTTTGAAAATCAAAAGAGGAAGGTTTATGCTTTAATGATTTTGGAACACCTATTTGATAAACATCACCCAAACTATGAGCAACTCCTTTTATTTGCAAGGCTGAATGATATACAACAACTCCATTTACCTGAACCTTTCCGGCAACTAATAATGGGTCTATCAAAGTAAGATCATCATAAAATTCATCAGGCTTCCTGAAATAGTAAACCCCTGTCTTTATACGAATTGCTCTTTTACTTTTCAATAGGCGCTGAATATTTAAATTGGCAATAGGGATATTCCCTTTATAAAATTGGATTACTTCGTTTCGGTGAACGATTCTTTTATGCTGAAATGTCCGATATAATTTTCCTGTGGTTTTAGGAAAATGAACCGGCTTATCGGAATTACTATTCCAATTTAATTTACTCATGATAATTGCCCTTTTATACAAATTTAGTATCAAAAGTTGATATTAAATATTAAATGTAAAGCAATTTCTGATATATATTTATTTAGTATCTAAATTTGATATTATGACTACACAATCAAGCAATTATTTTATATACAACAAAAATTATTCAATCATCTCTCCATCTTGATTATGCAGTTGACCACAAATCAGGCATTCATAAACAGTAATTCCGTGAATTTCCGTTTTTATAAGTATTGCTGTGCAGACTTGGCAGGTTAACGATTTACTCATGTTTTATTTCCTTTTCTTATTTTCATATGCTAACAAACACACAAAAGGTGTCATTCACAATTCCTCTCAGTGTCATTCCCACTTCTCTTCATGTCATTCCCGATTCAATCGGGAATCCAGTCCTTCAAACCAATCTTTTGATAAATCCTTCCATTCAGGATTCTCTTTCTCAATAAGTGTGATTTTCCACTTTCTATACCATTTTTTTAATCGCTTTTCTCTTTGAATAGCAGCTCGTATATCATTTGTTGTTTCAAAATGAACAAGTTTATCAACATTATATTTCTTAGCAAAGCCATAAATAAGTTTATTTTTGTGTTCATACATTCTTCTTTCAAAATTATTTGTAACGCCGATGTATAAAGTACCATTTCTTTTACTTGCTAAAATGTATACATAGTATGTTTTATTCATTGTGAAACCCCAAGTAACTAATTTTCCTTTTATGGATTCCCGATCAGGTCGGGAATGACAGTGGAGGTGGATTCCTGAGTTCACGGGAATGACAGAGGGGTAATATTATGCAGTTGCCCACATATTGAGCATTCATAAACGGCGACTCTGTTTATTTCCGTTTTTATGAGTATTACTGTGCAGACTTGGCAGGTTAACGATTTGCTCATATTTTATTTGCCTTTCTTATTTGAAATGTCGTATAATGTTCACGCATGGAGCGGAATCGGTACAATTCATCAACCCAAATGAACAACAAAAGGTTTGAATCGTAAGATTCAGACCGATACGAACAGCAAACCCCAAGCGCCGATGCATTGTTATACGAATTAATCATTAATTGAGTAACCTGTAAGTAAATGTATTGGTTCAAAAATCAATATTTTATCCTTTTTCAAATTTTCCTCATATTCTTCAGAATTAATTACTTGAATGTACTTATTAATTATTGATTCCTTGCTAGAAACAATCCAATCTCTTGCTTGTAATACTGCCTGTTTATTTATAATTTCAGTGATGTTTTTATCTTCATTACGTAACTTAATTTTTGGAACTCCAAATTCACTCTTTTGTATGATAATAATCATTTTACTTGATGCTATGTAGACCTTGATTTCACCTGAATCAATTACTGGACGATCAGAGAGAACTAAATCTGGATTTGAAAGGTGCGTAACAAATAATTGTGCTGGCATTATTTTATTCGTCTGATTAGTTATTACATGAATGAGATTTTGCAACACAATTTTATCTATATTAGAATCAGGTTCTAATGAAATTTTTTCGACAACACTTGGACTTTTTATCAGAAATTCTTTAATTTTATTTATTTGGTACCTCGATCGATATTCTAAGCCAATAAGTGCTAGAACTGAAATTGAAAAAGTATTAAGGTTATTTATAACATCATCATTTTTAAATAATTCTAACTTTTTAATAAAATCTGTCAAATTAGCCTCTTGACCCGAAAACCAACGTTCTACAGAAGTTAATCGTATTTGATTAATTTCAGGAACATATAAATGGTTTTTTACTGCGAAAGAGAATTTCCTTTTATCTTTAGCTGATGCAAAAAATTTCTTTTTCTTTTTTATATTATAAACATATACACCTGTTTTTTTCTCACTTTCAGTAACCCAGTTTTTTATTATTGTTATTGGCATATAATGGTTTCTTTTATACTGCATCTATTCTCCCTTGATTATTTTCATATAACTTATATATGCCCCTACAAAAATGTCGTAAACCCACCAGAATTTGGGGGTGTATACGACAATTGTTGTGTATTTCTACTTTTTAGCTTTCGATATTTTCTTTTTAAGCAATTTATCTTATTTTACATTTTAACTGCTTATTTGTTTAGACTAAGTATATAATTATTACAAGAATTAATATTGGCCATGATGAAATAGCGGCAAAGTAAATTCCTATTATTTGTTCATAAATAAGTTTAATTAAAAACACAAACGGAAAAAATATTTTATAATATATTGAGTTATCAATTGATTTACATTCATAGATAGAATTATTTTGTTTAAGTCTAGCAAAATATTTCTTAAGAAGATTCATGAAGTATTTTGAAGAAAAATCAACGATCTTATTTTGTATTGGAATAACAACAGTTTTTCTAAGCAAACTTATTGGAAAATTCTCTGTTAAATCTGAATGCAGTCTTCTTAAAAAACACCCGTATTTATACCCAATTCTCTCTGATTTTTCTCCAACAGTCTTAGACTTTGAGTCAGAAGGTTCACTATTCTTTAACTCTCTAAATAATAGTTTTATTGCTAATGATCCAAATAATAAAACACTTGGTAATAATAGAAATATTATGACACAAAGTATGCTTAGAACCAATGTAGGTAGGAAAAATAATAAATAAAAAAGTATAGGTAAAAGTATCGGTAATTTTTCAACTAAATATTCCATATTTTATTTACTTTGTCTAACATATATTCAACTGAATGATTATATGCTTTGATACACTACACGATTATTATCTCTTCAATCTGCAAAGTATCTTGCCCTAAAATATCTACTACCCGAACAGCCACTTTGTATTTACCGGATTTTTCATAAGTATGCTTTGCAGAAATGAATTCTAATTTATTATTCTTTTTTGTTCTAAAAGACTGCCATTCATTTTCAAATATGTAATTTCCCGACCAAACTTCTTTACAATCTTCACCTTTACCAACCTTGATAATTTCTTTCTTACTTTGATAATCAAAATCTACAGCCCAATAATCTATCCAATCTGTCCAATTTTCAGTAAGTATTTCTCGAGTGAATTTACCTTCTTTATCTTTTGAAATCTTGATAATGTTTCCACTTTCAATAATTACTTTACTGCCACCTTTTTTTAATTGATTCTCTATTTCTTCCAAATCATCTTGCGTGTATTTTGTTACAAAATCTTTTAATTCTATTTTAATTGATTTTTCTTTAATTATTGGATTGATCTCCAAGTATGCAACATCGTAGAATTTTACCTGACCTTTTGCAACTGCTCTTTTATCAAATACTTCTCTTGGAATATTTTTTAATCGTAAATTTACTCCATATCCTTCTAATTCTTGTTCTATGAATGGTTTTACTCCCATTTCAAATTCAAATCCAAGAACATCTATTTTTGTAATTGTTTTATCAACACATTCTTCTAAAACTTCTTCAATATCTGCTTTTGTAACAGGAAAATCTATTGGTCCTACATAAACAAATCTATCTGCTTTTTGACCGTGAAGTGTTTTAAATCCTTTTATTCTTTTAGCTTTGTAACCTTCTAAAATTAAACCAATATATTGCTCTTGCTTGGCTTCAAGTTGTTTTTGTTGGTCTTCTTCTGGTAAATCTGTATTTACTTTAAGGAAATATCTTCTTTCATATTTTCCTAAATTTAATATTTCAAAGGCGCGGTAATTCTTTCCTTTGTTTTTTAATTCCCTTTGCACTTTTATCATTCTTTTACGGGTTGTATGAATGGCAAACCTTCCAAGGTCTGCAACTATCCATTTTCTACCCAGCTTTTCAGCAACTGCTGCTGTTGTCCCTGAACCACAAAAAATATCTGAAACTAAATCTCCTTCATTTGAAGATGCTTTTATTATTCTTTCAAGAAGCTTTTCAGGTTTTTGTGTTGCATAACCTAAATCTTCAGGATTACCTTGTGCTAAAATATCAATTAAAAACCAATCTCTAGGTTTTACACCAATTATTTCATCTTCATATTGTCTATATGTTAAATTGGGATAATTTTTTTCTTGTTCTAATGTAAGATTTGCCATCTGTTGAACTGGACTTCCTTTAATATTTCTTCCTCTAATACAAAATTTCCTTCCATTATTATCAGTATATCTAAATTTCTTTCTTGATTGAGGTTCAAGTTCTAAAGCAACATCTTGCCAATTGAAAACTGGTTTTTTTTCTTTCCAATAAAATAATATATCATCATGTTTTCTGTTCCAATAACTTTTATTGTGTTCATACCATCTATAACACCAAGATATTTTATTTTTAAAATTATGGATACCAAAAATATCATCTGCTATCAATTTAAGATATGAACTTACTCTCCAATCACAATGAACATAAAGAGAACCATCATCAGCCAGTAAATCGTGCATAAGTTTTAGTCTTTCATACATTATAGTAAGATAAGATGAAATTCCTTTTCCCCAGGTGTCTCTGTAGGCAATTTCTTCTATTACAGATTGTTTTTTTGTAACATCATTATCACCAATTTTTACATCATAAGAGAAGTCTGCACCAACAGCAAATGGTGGGTCTATATAAAATAATTTAATACCGCCTTGTTTTTCAATTTCTTCTCTTAAAGGACCATTTAAAAGAGAAGAAAGAATCAATTTATTATCACCCCAGATAAGTTTATTTGTCCAACCTTTTAACTGTCTTCCTCTTGTATCTACTTCAAAAAGTGTAGTAGGAGAATCCTTATGTTTTATTTCTCTTCTTGGTTCATCAATTTGTTCAATAGAATGAAAAGGAAGCACAACATTAGTTACTTCTTCATTTCTACCGTTCCAAAAAAGAAACACATCTTCATCATCTTTTGAAAGTTTATAGATATATTCTTTAGGAATGGTTTTTCCTTCTTTTATTAATGATAATACAAAATTCTTTTCTTTTTCGGAAAGGTTGTTTTTTTCTTTAATCATATTAGCTCCATATTAAGCAGGACTTGAGTCGCAACGACCAACGGGAGTGTGACTCGAGGATTGCGAAGGGTGTCTGTTCTCGACTCAGCGCTTCGCTTTCGAGTCAAGTCCAGCCTGGTTTTTCTATATTGTATCGTATTGATGATGATTTTTTTTTCTTTTTCGGAGAGGATATTTTTATTAATCATAATTTATTCCTTATTGCGAGAGGGTAAACCCTCACGCTAAATCAAAAAACCGTTCTAAAGAACGCTAATCAATTAAGGTTTAATCCGATTTATCATCTTTTATCAGTTTTATATTCTGCAGATTTTTCGTTAATGCAATATTTTTCTCGTATTTTTTTCATATCTCTTTTTTCCAATTCGGGATTTTTTGAATATTTTTTGGATAATTCTTCCCGGATTTTTCTCATCATTTTCACTGCATCAAAATTTTTATTTTTCATCTAAAATCTCCCTTGGAGTTCTTATTTCTAACAAAGGATAACCATATTTTAAATTAACTGAATTATATTTTCTAATTCTGTTTAAATTTACAATATGTTTAAAATTCCAACTAACTAATATATCAACTTTATTTAGGGTTGCAAGGGCTATGTGTCTGGTATCTATAAGGTGATTTTTTGAAACCACTTTTTCCATCAAATATTTATTTGAAAGTTCAATAGCTTCATCTGATAATAGAATAATTTCTTTTGATTTTTCAGGAATTTTTTGTATTATATCACGAACTTTTTTTGGTGCTTCTTCCAATTCCTTTAATGTTATTTCAGATATAATAGCAATCTTTCTGCCCATTATAAATTCATTTATAAGTTTAATAGACCATTCTTCAAATTCTTCGTCAAAACAGCCGCCAATTACAGAAGTATCAATATAAATTTTATCCATAAATATTATCTCAAATTTCTTATAATGAAAATAATTCAATAACATCTTTAAAATCAAATAAATCTTTTTTATATTTTTCCCATTTTTCTTGTTTAACATACAAAGGAATATATGTAAAATTTTCTTTACTTTTATTTACATCTTCACACCAAATTTTCAATCTTCTAATTTTTCTTATATCATCCAAATCTTCTCTGCCTTTTGTCTCAATAATAAATATGGTTCTTTCATCTTTTTTTACTATAAAATCAGGATAATAATCGTGTATATTTCCATCTTCACCTTGATATTCCATTTTAAAATGAATGCTGTAAATGTTTTTTACAAAAGAGATAATGTCTTCACAATTATCAAGATATTTTGCAAATTCAAGTTCAAAATCTAAATCACCGATAATTTTATTGAAAACTGATTTTTTTGATATAATGTATTCTTGATTATTAAATACCATTGGTTTTACTTTTCTTAGTTTTATGTAGGTTTTTTTAAGTTCTGCACTTCCTCTATCTGTAATTGTCAAATTTGATATTGCTTTTCTAAAAACATTAAATATAGTGATTTTGGCATTAAGTTCGGAAAGATTTCTGATTATATTTTTATCTTCAAGCTCAACTATATCTGTAAAAAGATGATAAACAATAAAATCTCTTACTTTTGGATATAATACTTCAAATCCACTGAATAATTTATTTTCTTTAAGAATTACATTTGTAAAGAAGGCTATAACATTTCTATAATTAATTACAGTTTCCTTAAAATCAATTTTATGAGAGAAATTTCCTTCAAAATCTTCAAATATTATTTCTCTAATCTCATCTAGATTAAAATGTTTTACAGTAATTTTATCAAACTTAAATTTATTAATATCTATTAATTCCAATTTTTTATATTCTCTGTAAATTCTTGGAGTTAATAAAGGAATTTTTATATCTAATCTATCAAGGTCTTTATTTTTGTTTTCAATATCTGGTTCAATAATTAAAGGTAATTTGGGTTTTACATATTTGCCCATTTTTCTATAGCCAAGTTCAACACCTTCTTCTTTAATTGTTTCAACAAACTCAATAAATTTATTTGTTCCAATAATTGATAATTCTTCTGTAACATCACGAGGAAACATTTTTCTTATTCCTCTTCCTATTGTTTGTTCTGGTAAAATATTGCTATTATCTGAATATGGTCTGAGACCAACTACTGTAGTAACATTTTGCACATCCCAGCCTTCTCTTAGCATTAAAACTGATACTATGGCTTTGTAAGGACTTTTTTCAGAATCAACCGCATCAGCATCTTTTCTTAATTTTTCTAATTCATCTTTTGATCTTTTTGTGCTGGTACTTTCAGAAACTTCACCACTTTTATTTGTATGAATTAATAAAACAGCATTTTTAAATTCTGGATAGTAAGCTTCTAAATGTTGTGCTACTTCATTACTTTCATTTGTAGTAGTAGTCATAATAAAGAGTAAAGGTATTTTTACTTTCTTCAGATTTTCATATTGCTTTTGCCATTCTGTAACACCTAAAGTTATGTAATCTTTATATTTTTCTACAATTTTATCAGACTCTTTCTCTTTAAGTTTAGCTCTTGAAACAATATCCGGTAGAACAAGTTTTTTTACTACATCCTGTTTTATTGCTTCTACTAATGGGTAATCACATATTGTTTGTACAAAAATTGCTCCACCTCTATGTTTTGGTGTAGCAGTTAAATCTATTTGTAAAGATAAAGGTTTGTTATATTTTAATTTAAGTGTATTGTTTATATCTTCTATATTTTTAAACCAGGCTAAACTTTCGTCATGAATATGATGAGCTTCATCGTTAATAATCAACAAATCTTTAATCTTATCACTTCTTAATATTCTTCCTAAATCTGTGCCTTTATCTTTGTCGGCATAAGGACTTGGTTTTTCTCCCACAAAGTATTTTTCAACATTATCATCTTCAAAAGTAGGTTCAGATGATTTATCTAAGAAAATTCTATGTACATTAGTTAAGAATAAATTTCCGGAAGGAGAGATTGCTTTTACTTCATCTTGTAAATGAACTGTCATTTGAAAATCAGTATTCCAGTCTCTATCTCTCCAACCGTTATCTGGTTTTATGGGATCTTCATTAAAAATTTTTAGACCTTCAAAATCTTTTTTTAGTCTATTCAAAACAATAATATTTGGAGTAATCATAAGAATATTTTTTGAAAGTTTGGATTCTTTTTCATATAATTTATTAAAATATGACCAAGCTACAACAAGAGAAGCAACTTTTGTTTTTCCTGTTCCTGTTGCCATTTTAATTACGAATCTAAGCCAACTCTCATCAAACATTCCCGTACTCACTTCTTGAGAAGAATCAAATCTAATAAGGTCATATTTATCTCTAACTTTCGCAACTTCATAAAGATAAATGATTGATTCTATTGCTTCTCGTTGTGCAAAATAATAGCAAAATTCAATTTCTTCATCATTTTGAATTTTAACATGTTTTTTATTAAACCAATGATTTAATAATGCTTTTGAAGTTTCTGTTGCAACTTCGTAATTTTTATTTCTCCATTCATAAACCTTTTCTCTTATAATTTGTACCAAAGGTGGCATTAATTGTGAATATGCAAATTGTAAACGTTCTTGTGTAGAAGGTCTCCACCTTGTATCTGGTGGCATAATTTTATATGGGTTTTTTATGAATTTTTTTGGCATAATTTATCCTATTAAATTAATTTTATTAATCTTCATAATCTTTATCTTCACTTAATAATTTAAAACCATATTCTAATCTTTCATTAAATTTATTTCTTTTATATTTTTTCATTTTTGAAACATGGTTGGTGGTTATATGTTTAATAAATTACTGTATAGCTCTATTAACTAAAAAATTGATAAAATCATTGATAATTTTTTTCATATTTTTATTAATTATATAATCATTTTCATTAATCTTAATAAATCCATTTTCGATTCCGTTTCCGCAATCTCCATTCAGCATTATTTCATATCCTCTAAGAGCTTCTTTCCTTTTTCAGTAATTACATATTTTTGTTTTGTAAACTGTTTATAAACAGAATCTAAATAACTTACTTCATTACCTATCTTAATAACTTTTATGTCATCATCATTACATATTTCCATTTCTTTCAATTTGTATTTGATAACTTGAGTAAAGTAAATAGTGTCTTTATTTCTCCATTTTGATTCAATAGATTCAGGTTGATCTGTGGCAAAAAGAATAATACGAGATACTTTTATATTTTTTTTTCTTCTAATAACCTTTAAGAATGGATTTATAATGGGAAGTGTTATATCATTTTGAAATTTCTTATAATTATCCAGGATATATTTACCTGTTATCCTTGGTGAAAAATCTTCTAAATCTTCTTGGAAAATATTATCATCTTTCTTAATATGATGAATATATTTATCTTTGATTTTAATGTCTTTTGTTCCTATAGTAATCGCAATAACATTCATTTTTCTCCAATCAGTAGAACATCTGATAGTCAGCCTGAGGCTTCCTGATTTTATCGGGACATACCCCAAGTGGAAAGGAGCCTCAGGCTCAAAAGTTTTCTACAGTTATCAGACATCTCCTCAGAAAAGTTATCCAATCCTTATTTTAATGGAAATCTATATCAAATATAGAATACTTCACTTATGAAGAGAATTCAAATTATAAACCGCCATCCTTATTTTAGTGGAACTGTTCACTTAAACTTAAAGAAAATCGCAATAACTGCAATCCTGCTTTCATCCTTGTTTTAGTGGAATTATGCATTTAATCTGTTATGCTGTGATAGATAAAGGATATACATATCTGATCCATCCATCCTTATTTTAATGGAATTCAGAATTAAAACCATCTTTGCTATGATAGACCAAGGGTACTGCTATCAATTGCATTCATCCTTGTTTTGATAGAATAAAGAATCAAAATGAAAATTACAAATTATCCCGACAGGTCAAGACATACCCAAAGCACTATGCACTACGCTGATCTTTATCCATCCTAATGGTAGATGAGGTTTATTATCCTTTATAATCAAAGTCCTTGTAATAGGGAATGGTTCAACAAATTTTCTACCTTTGGGTGAATAACCGATTTTTCTTTTCGGAAGATTTCTTATAATCATCATCTTTGTTTTATCATTTCTAAACATACCTGATATAGAATTATCAAAGAATGTTTTACCTTTGCCAATACGCATTATTGAAGTATCTTTAGAATTATTTAATTCATTCAACAATTGCTGATAAAATACTATAATGTTATTAAAATACCCGTTGCTATTGTATTTTTTGAAAGTTGAGAGTTCAAATTCTATATTCTGTCTGCTGAACTGATTAATAATATCAAAAATACATATTTCGTTGTTTTTGAATAGTAATTTAAATTTTTCTATATCAGGATATAATGAAGTATGTTTATGCTCTGCTTTTGATATAATTTCAAGATTTGCTATAACATCTTTTGACAGTGTTTCATAGTTTTGAGGAATTGACTGTTTTTTAGAATTGACATTTACTCTTTCACAATGTGCTACTTCTGTTTCCTCATCAATTGGCTCTGAATCAGTTATCTGTAAAAATTTCATTATGTCATCTTTGCCTCTTCCTAATAACCAATTCTCCCAATTCTTTATCCAATTTCTATCATCAAGTTTCACTTCATTTTTACGATGATTAAAATAATCAAAAAGGATAGCGGTTCTTATAGCACCTTTTAATGTGCTTCCTGGAATAAATGGCTTGCCATTCGTCTTTTGAAACAAATCAATCTTCTGGTTCTTTGGAGTGAACTCGCATAACATCCTACTGTATGAGAATTTTCTAAAGTCCTCTCTTAAAGTATATTTAAAAAAATCACCAATATTTCTGCCTCTTGCTGTTCTTATATCTGTTTTTATCTGTGTTAAATATTTTTCAAAAACAGTTTCTCTGTCAGAGACAGATTCTTTGGAAAAATCATCTCTTGATTTCAAGAAATCTACTAATTTTTTATTCTCAATCAAATATACAAAACTGTTATGATAGACATAATCAGAGTATGGAGAGATGACTTTATTTTCGCCACCTCCGATATGAACAGGAGAAAGTGTTGTCATTTTACATTTCATCTGTGCCCCCCCCAAATAAAGGGAAATTAATACCATATCTGTATATCTTATGTTTCAATTTTATCTCTTTTGGAAGATTTTCTGGAGAAACATCTTGAAGCCTGCCTTTTATTTCTCCCAGAAAAATAGAACCTTCTGTAAACATTCTGATCTTTTGCTTCAGGAAATAATTTGCTTTTGAGTCTTGATTGCTGTAAATATAGCCACCTCGCTTTACAAGATTATAAGAGATGAGATTATCAAGATTATCTCTTTCTTTATCTGGAAATACTAATGATAAACTCATTGCGTAGTTACCTTTTTGTGGGAGTTCAATACTTTCAATCTGAATATCTTTAAAAACGCCTTTACCTATTCTTCTTTCTGGACCAATTCCTTCATCACAAAGTAATCTCAAACTAGCATAAAATCTTTTAAAATCATCGTCAGATAAATTCTCTTGAAGAAGGAAGAACATAAATGGTTTGAATTTCAATCTTCCATATGTTATCTCTTTTAGTTCTGTTTCTTCTTGTGAGAACAGGTTGCTGGTCTCGGTTTCAAATCTTGAACCTAATATCTTTGGCTCATCAACTATTGTAATAAAATTCTCTTTTCTAACTAGCCGCAAGAATTCATCCCTATCATAATCATTGTTTAATAGTACTTCTGATTGGTGAAAAGAGTATTTATCACCAAAAGTAGGCAATTCTAATAGACCATATCTAAAGAATCCTCTTTCTGCATCCCAGTTAGCAAAAATCTCTTTCAACACTTCAAGAGAGACAAATCTTATTCTTTTTGCTTTCTTTTTGTCATATTTCTCTTTTTCTTCTTCAATTTCATTACTTGGCGCATATTTAGAAATTCTTGCAAATGGCTTTGGAAAGAATAATATATGATTAACAAGTTGATTATTGCGACATATTTTCAAACCCGGAAACATTGAGGATATGATTACTTTACGATTTTCAAAGTGTTTAATAAAATTTTCTACAACATCGTTTTCATAAATGATAGACAAATTGTTAATGAATGCAGAAAAGAATCTATCAGAATGGATAATATCATCTTCCATAATGATTCTAAATGGTAGCTCAGGAATAAGTTTAACTATTCGCATTGTTGACCTCAAGTTTGTTTTCAATCTCTTTTTTTATTCTGGAGAAGTTCTCTTGTAAGTCAAATGTCTCAAAAACAAGTTGTCTTTTATTATCAGTTTCATAATTCTTAATCGTTTTGATTCCCATTTTCAATTCATAAAATTTAATTTTTCCATATCCTCTTGAGCCTGAGCCACCAAGATAATCATCTTCAAGAAGACGCATTCCTTTAAGAAGTAATCTCAAATTATCAATATCCTGTTTTCCAAAGACATTATAAACTATTTCAAAATCGAATTTAGCACCAGCAGGGACTCGCTCCATACTTCTCAATCCACCTTTTACAGTTGCAGATGTTAGTCTATCAATCACATTCTCTGTTTTACTCTCTGTATAATTCATCTCTAATTCTGAAAAGTCTTCCTGTTTATTTTTCATTTTACTTGCAATTGCTTTATCAAGAAGAGTGTCTCGGAAATATACTCGGGTGCAGCCTAAGTCACTACTTTCTGAAGCTGACGAGCCAAATATTTCTGCAATTATCCCTGTTTTAGTAATTTTGTCATGTCCTTCTGCTCTTTCTAATAAGCATCTTATCTTACCTTTCAAAGAAGAGCCAGGGATGTATGGTTCGCCATTTGACTTTTTTATGACAGGATTATCTATTCCGCCAATATCAAGAGCAGTTGAAGAACCGCCAATTGTTAGTCCTGTTAATACCTCTATTTTACCCTCAATGAATATTTTTGCACTTAGTTTCATTTTATTTTCCTCCTAAATATCTGTGATAAGATATGATTGCTTCAACGAAATCTTTGAAAGATTCAAGATGTTCTTTTGTCTTTATCTTTTTTACAAGCTGTTCAAAAAGAAACATAATCTCCTTAATTTCATCATTTGTTGCTCTACCAGCTGTATATGCTAAAACAGGACGTATAGTAATAATTTCTTTTTCATCAGCAATTGGCTTGATCTTGGCTAATACATTGCGAATTTGAGAGGTGGTGATTTTCTGGTATCTGGGGAATCTTTCTTGCTCAATTTTTTTAAATCTAAAACTGAAAAATTCTCTTTTATCAGTAAGGAACTTTTTTACATTATCAATCAAGTTATTATATTCATCAGCATTTTTGATTGAACCTAAGGATAGAATAAGGTTCAAATAGTCTTTTCCCCAGTATTGCTCAAAGTTCTTAATAAATTGCTTTTCATCCCTTTGTAGAGAATAATCTGATTGAGCAAAATGCTTTTTACTATAATCATCAATCTTTTTTTTCCAATCTTCCATTTCATACTCCTTTCTTTGTTAATAATTCTGCCCATCGGCAAGCGACTTGCAGAATCATTGGGTTTATTTTTTTAATTTTATACGACTGAAAGAAGATATCCTCAAAGGTTTTTATCAATTTTTCTTTATCTTCTTTGCTTTTTAATGTTCGTAAATAGTAGCCAAATCGCCAGATTTTAAGAGGTTCAAATTTGTCTTTTTCAATGTTAGTCATAATTTTTTCAAATCCTTTTGTAGCGTTATACATCTTTTGAATAATTGCTCTTGATTCTCCTTTTTTAATTAGTTCACAAATTTCCTCTTTAATATCTCTTATTCTATCAAACTCTTTCCAAGTAAATACTTCATTAAATATAGTGATTTTATTCTTTTCAGCGATTTCTTCTTTTGGATAAATAAAATGTTTTGCCTTTTCTAAGTTCTCTTCTGCAAGTTTTGCTGAACGAATAATAGGGAACTTGGCGGGAACTATTGTTATACTTGCGGAAAAGTGAATCTCTGGATTTTTAAAATAATCATCAAATCTTTTTTTGAAATCCGATACAAAATCAAAAATTTTGTCCCAGGCACCGATAAAGAAAGTATCGTCTCCACCTGAAAAAATAGGATAAATAGCACTTGCATATTTGTCTTTACTTACCAAATCATTCACTTCCCATTTAAAAAACAGGTCAAAGAAACGACTAACACCTGTAATTCTTGAGATGCTTCTTTTCTTAATGCTTTTGTTGAAGCCTTTTGAAAAAAGCAATCCTAAATTATCAACATCCAATTTAAGTAATGCTAATTTATTATCTCCATCAGATTTTTTAGCGAGTTCAGTAAATTCTCGTTCTTTGATATTAAAAACGCCAAATTTCCAGCCAACTGAATTTTTTAAATCAATCTCATTCAGTTTATAATTTTTTCCATTATTTGAAGATTTTTCTGAAAATCTAATTGAATAGCCAAATTGAGAAAATACATTATGAATGTCTTCATAAATGTCTTCCACAGTTGGTGTTTCTTTTTCTTCTAATATCAGGTAATTTGCTTTTGAAAGTGAATCGGTCAAAATTTTTAATGAATTACACATCTCGCAAATATCTTCTTCACCTTCTAATTTCTCTGTTACATTATCATAAGAATGGCAGATAAAACATTGTTTTCTAGATTCTGCTGGAAATGGTCCGAAAATATTATTGAAATTATTTCCCAAATTTAGTTCGCTCCATCTTTTGTGTTTTAGTTTAGAGAGTTCTATACCTGCATTTGTCCAAACATTAGAAAAATCCTCAAAATCTGATATTTTCACAGGTATCCAATTTATTGCTAAATAAATATCGCCTTTATGGAATTGCAATAAGATACTCAATATTTCCTTTCTAATTTTGAGCAATTCATTTTCTTTTGCTTTCGGAATTAAAATGGATGCGTGTCCACCACTGCAAAACAGAACATTTGCCATTTCAAGATTTAATTCTTGAATAATAAATTTTGTAATTACTTCCATTAGTAATACTAAATACACAGAACGACCTTTCAAACTTGCTGCTGCTTTTTTAGAAACAATGTTGAAGATAAAGTTTTGTATGCCAGATAGGTCTAAACTCACCAATAAGAAATGCTCATCTTCTTTAGTATTTGCTGTTTTTATATTATCAATTTCTTTAGTATAATATTTTATTTTTTCATCAGTAAGTTTACTTAATTTCCATTGTTGATAAAGGCAGAGAGCAATTGCAGCAGTTGTTTTGGAATGGTCAAAAAGTGAAATGTCAGGGGCTATTTCATTTTCTTTTCGAGGAGTTTGGGCTGGGATAAATGAAAAATATTTCTCCAATAAGAATAAAAGTTTATCTTTGTCGTTAATACAATATTTTAATTCTTCCAAGAAATTCTCAACCAGATTTTTGTATTTATCTGTCATTTTTGTTATTTCCGAATCAATTTCTAATTCTTCTTTTGGGAAAAGATTAGCAAGGCTCAATTTAGATAGATTATAAACATACTTACCTTTATTTTCGTACAATTTAGGAAGAATTGACTGAAGTAAGTAATGATAATATAGTTTTCCTTTTTGGTATATTCCTTGTTCTTCCACTCGCTCAGATGAAGAAAGCCAATCAGCAAGTTGAATAATCTTTTCTTCTATTTTTCGTGGTTTGTGATGGAATGCAGATAGATTTATTATATTGTCATTTATTATACTTTCTTTTAGTTGAACTTTTAAAAATTCCAGAGTAAACCCGGAATGCTTTGGATGAGAGTATCTTGTATCAGCAGATTTCCATTTCTCGTTTAGTTTAAAATATTTTGTCCTTTCTATTGGTTTACCAATATCGTGTAGTAATGCACTAATATAGATTTCATCTTGAGCAATTGTATTCATAATCATTATCTCCTTTAATTAGATGCCTAATTAATGCTTAATCCATTTCTTAACAATCCAAAAACTTTTAAGACAGATCTGACGAATTCAAAATAATCTGTCAAATAAAAATCTATGCTTTATTTTAATCCTTATTTTAATGGAAGTTAGCACACAAACTTAACATGATGGTTGTGGAATAATATATTATAATTTGAATCCGTCCTTGTTTTAATGGAACTGCTCACTCAAATCTCGAAGCCCATGCATAGACATGGTGAACTTTAAGATTCCATCCTTGTTTTAGTGGAATAAAGTGCTATTTATCCAGTTCAATTCAAACCAGCAGATAGAACGCCATCCTTGTTATAGTGGAACTGTATCTGGAAAAGTTCAGTGGGCATGATTATGCGGTGTGAATACCATCCTTATTTTAATGGAATCTCTCAGGATTACTCAGATTAATATATAAACCAAGTAAATCAAGAAAAATCTGTCAAGTTTAATCCTTGTTTTAATGGAAAACAACTGTTAAACATAATATAGGTAATTTTCACAGGATAGATGGCTATAAGAAGAATTCATCCTTGTTTTGATGGAATCAAGCTTTTAAACAGAAGTAAGTATGCAATATATAGTATGAGAAACCTGTATCCATCCTTATTATTTTGGAAATCGGAGTAAAAACCTATGTGGCAATAATGATATTTATTCTAATTTGAAGAACATATCATCCCAATTTTTATATAACTATAGCAACCAACAAAACAAGTAAAAAATTTATAAATGGAAAGGAAATACATTCTTATTCATTCTTTTTCACCATTCAATTAATCACTACTATGTATATTTTATCTTCTTAACCATACCAAATCCTCTTGAGACAGATTTTCCTAATCCTAAATAATCTGGCAAGAAAAAATTTGTTTTAAAAACTCCATTAAAAGCATTCATCTCAGTAGATTTTAATTTTGTAGATAATTCTTGCATTAAAAGTTCAGTATATATTTGTTTTTCTACATTATAATTTAGTGATTTTGAAATACTAATAATATTACCAATTAATATTCCTTTTAATAATTCATTTATCTTTCTATATCTTTCATCAAAATTTAAAATTGTCTTTATCTTTTTATATTTCTCATAATTCTCTTGATTCAAAGCCATCCAGGGAGATAAGAATTGATAATCAATATAATCTTTACTAATTCCAAATTCTTCCTCTTTTAATGAAATTGATTTTTCAAAGATAGTCTCTTCTTTATCACCAATTTTAATATTATTCAACTCCATAAAAACTTGCTTTAGAACTGTAATACCTTGTTTTATGCCGATAATTGCTGGATGTCCATCAATGGTTTTGAACTGGATTTGTGGGTAAGAATATCTTAGTTTTCCATTTTCAAGATGATTATGGATAAGATTGTAATTTGGATATTTATTGGCAAGGAATCCACGAAATTTTGGAATGTCAGTTTTTCGCAGATGTGAAGAGAGAAAGACAATCTTTAATACTTTTATTTTCATTAGTTTTCTTTTAATATTCCAAGAAATCCATTTATGTCTATCTGTCTTTATCTTGTAACTTTTTAGTAAATTTCTTTTTGTAATAATTACTTGTCAATAAATAATATTGAATTCCAAAAATATTTACCTTTTTCTACTCATCTTAAGATTGATTGCTATCAAAGGAGTAAATCATAAACACAGATAATAATATAAAATTTATTCAACAATATAATTCCTAATATTTCGCTAATATAAAAACCTCCCTTAACCAATTCAAGAGAGGTAATTTTTTTATTGAATTTAAAAATTTTATTTAGAAATCATTTTTTCGTTTATTAACCACCTTACAAATTGCTCTAATATGTTCAGGAGTTGTTCCGCAGCATCCTCCGATAATTGAAACACCAGCTTTTATCAATTCCTTTGTTTTTTCACCAAAAAATTCTGGAGTTTCAGAGTATATCAATTTTCCATTTTTCATTTCAGGAATTCCTGCATTAGACTGTATTATTATCGGAAGTATTGTTAATTTTTTAAATTCATGAGCAATCTTAATCATATTTTCAATTCCGTTTCAGCAATCTCCATTCAGCATTATTTCATATCCTCTAAGAGCTTCTTTCCTTTTTCTGTAATTACATATTTTTGTTTTGTGTTTTTATGGTCTATTCATTTTTTTCAATTACTTTCCAGTGTCCACCTTTTGCAGGACCTATTCTTTTTATAATATTTTTTTTCTTTAATGTGTCCAAATGCTTTTGAATTGCGGATTGGTTAATACCAATAGATTTGGAAATCTCTTTTCGTGAAATTTTAGGATTATTAGTTATCAATTTCAATATGTCAATTTGTCTTTCTGATAAACTTTCTGACCACTTTTCTGACCACTTTTCTGACCACCCTTCACCCTTAGTTTTTACTCTAGTCTTTTCCACAGTTTTTTGTAGAGATTCAGGATGTATTTTGATAGTTGCGAGAAAATAAGTTCTATCATCGTCAGTTTCAAAAATTGGTGGTGGTGAGCCATTTTTCTCTAAACTATCATAAATAATTGGAAAACCTGTGCTTCTTCCTTCAGTAAGGTCCAATTCTTTTAAAAAATCTCCAATCCTTCTGTTACGATAATCTCTTGCAACTATACGATGTTTTTTTAACATTTTGTTATCTATTGGTGGTAAAGGACCAGGAAAACTTAAAACTTCTATTCTGTCAGTTAGTATTTGAACTTCAATTGGATTATCTCTATCATAACCACGATGATATACAGCATTTGCCAAAACTTCCTCAATTGCTTGAAAAGGATAATTATAAAATCGCTTACTTTTAGGTTTATCTTCAACTTTTTGAACTTCTTCATGAATAATATTTGTTTTTATAAAATCAAGAGTATCCTGCAATTGTTTATCTATTGGCCCTGTGAAAATTTTTTCAGAAAAACTTCTTCCCACCTTACCATGATGGATAACAGCTTCTATTCTTGCACCACGAAAAAATTTATCAGGTTTTTCATTGAATAATAGCAATCCAGCATTTATTGGTCGCAAATATTCAGAAGGTCCTTTGGCAATTTGCATTTGACGACATAGTTTAGAAAACTCAATACTTTTGCTTTCCTTATAAAGATTACTTTTAACAGTTCGTAAATATTTTTGAATTAAATCAAGATTCAAATCACTTATATTAGCAGTATGATTTATTCTATCATCAAATGGTATTCTTGCAGCCATTTCAAATAATCTTCTTTCTTCCATTGACCCTGGTTGAACTTTTTTAGTTACTGAACCTTTTTTAATGTATGTGGCTTTCTCTGTTTTCTGATTATTAAGGCTAACAAAAGTTTTATATGGACGATTATCACCAGCAGGTGCCCAGATAATAAAAATCAATTTACCATTTTTCATGAAAGGTTGCGTTATAGGTGTATACTCTGGAAATATTTTATGGGAAAACTCAACTATTTTCTTCTGAATGTAATCAATAGATTTTTTAGGTAGACCTACAGGAGGCAGTTTTGCAATTCCTTTGTCTTCTTCAACACCTAAAATTATATAACCACCTCCCCAGTTGTTAATATCATTTGCATAAGCACAAATAGAATGCAAGATTGGAGTAGGATTCCAGCCTTTCTTGAATTCTATACGATCCCATTCAATAGTATTTCCGGAAAGTAATTCATCAATATTTATTGGTAATGCCATATTATTTTTTCTCCAGAGTTAATATTTTATGAATATTCGTTTTAATTTCTTTTTCCAATTTATGGGCTTCTTCATTTAATTCTTCTAATTCGTCATTGTATTCTTTGAGACGCTCATTAAAATCATAATCATCTTCTTCCTGTTCAAGAACTCCAACATATCTACCTGGATTTAAACTCCAGTTTTGCTCTTTTATTTCTTTAATATTTGCAGATTTGCATAATCCCTTAACATCTTTATAATTATTATCTGGAAAATAATTCTTCCAATCTTCAGTTAATTTATCAACTATTTTAATATCTCTTTCAAGTACGGATATTTCATTATTATCTTCCTTACTCTTTTTCTGTTTTTTCCCAATTTCTTCCAATTGCATATTAATACTATCTTTTTGTTTTTCTAAACTTTTGATAAAGTCAATTTCCAGTTCTTCTCCACGATATAATCTAACAATATTTGAGATGAATTCAATTTGTGCAGGTATGAACTCTCTGTGAGCTCTATCAATTTGTGTGTAAATATTTCTGGCATCTATAAATAAAACCTTATTTCTTCTATCAGTATTTTTCTTACCTTTATCAAAGAACCACAATGTGCATGGCAGTGTAACAGTATAAAAGAAATTTGGACCAATTGCAACCATAACATCAACTGCATTTTTATCTTCAATTAGTTTTCTTCTAATTGCTTTTTCATTTCCGCTGGCATCAGAAGCGGAATTTGCCATAACAAAACCTGCTCTACCTTTTTCATTTAGAGCACTGTAAAAAATTTGTATCCATAAATAATTAGCATTATCACCACTCGGTAATCCCAGATTGTAGCGTTTATCATCTTTTACGCTTTCATAATCCACACCTTTGACATTAAAAGGAGGATTAGCCATAACAAAATCAAATTTACCAATGGAATTATGAATATCTTCAAAGAAAGTATTACCGTGCTCTATTTCAGCTTCTATTCCATGAACCGCAAGATTCATTTTTGAAAGTCGTATGGTATCAGCTGTTTTTTCCTGACCATACAAAGATATTTCTTTAGCAGGATCTTTTTTATGTCTTTCAACAAATTTAGCACTTTGAACAAACATACCACCAGAACCGCTGGCTGGGTCTAAAATGTAACCGTGATATGGTTCAATTACTTCTACAATTAATTTAACAAGTGAAGTGGGAGTAAAAAATTCACCTCCTTTTTTCCCCTCAGCCATTGCAAATTTTCCCAGAAAATACTCATAGATTTTACCAAAAACATCACCCTCAATATCCATACTAATCTTTGAAAAGCTTTTAAGCAAAGTTATGAGAATATTATCATTTATTCTTGTGTAGTCTTTAGGTAGAACATCCCTTAAAATACTGTTTTCTTTTTCTATTCCCTTCATTGCATCGTTCAAGGCTTTGCCAATATTTTTTCCTTCTGGTAGATTAAGAAGATAAGAGTATCTTGATTTCTCGGGAATATATGGAATTCCTTTTGCCTGAAAATATGTTTTCAAATCATAAATTTGATTTTCATTTTTGATTTTTTCTTTCTCTTTTGAGAATCTGTAATTTGCATATCGTAAGAATATCAGTCCCAAAACGGGAAAAGAATATTCGTATGTTCTTAATCCTGAGTTAGCTCTTAATTTATCCGCTGTATCCCACAAGCGTTTTTCAAGGTTGATGCCCGTTCTTCGTAGTACTACGAAGGGTGAATTTGATGTCATAAAATCTCCAATTATTACTTTTATAAATAAAATCTCTATGGTGCTTAAATAAATTGAAATTAAATGAAGAATTTTTTATTAGTAATATTTTAGTCAACATATTCACTCAACCTCCCTTTCTCATAAACCTTAAACCGAGGAACTTTTGTAATTTAAATATTTTGTATTTAGTAAATTCATAATGTTATTTTACATTGTTGTTTTTTAGAAAGCAATATAAGTAATTTTGTAATATTTGGTTTTTAAAATTCTGTTTAGAAAAAACCATCCTAAGAACTAATTTCATTTTAATCTCTCATCATACTTTATCTAATTTTCCACAAAATTATTCATTGTTATTTATTAAAATCTATTAAATCATTATTTTTTTGATATACTAATATACCTTAATAATTAGCATAATCTACTTAGATATGAAAAGAACTCATTATATGTTCAGGACATTTTTAAAAATAGTTTATTTATATTAAATTCTTTTTGTAATAATTATTTGTCAAATAAAAAATCGTATTCCTAAAATATTCACTTTTTTCTACTCATAATTTAATTAAATGGTTATCCCTTTAAAACAGCAAAATAATTTTATACATATATTCTGCCATCGTCAGGGAGTGGTCCCTGACGGCTCCTTTTGCCGCATACTCGTCTGGGCGTAGCCCGTCTTGGCTCGAGCCAAGCCGAGACAGGCCATCCGAAGCACGGCAGAGTCGTCACGGACCATCTTGTCAGGTCGTAGCTTTAGCGAAGACTGATCCGTGACGAACCCCCTAAAAAACCTCCCTTAACCAATTCAAGGGATGTAGGCTTTTGATTAAATTTAAATAATTTTATCTATATGGATATATCATTGAAAGAGGAACATATCACTTTCATTTGAATATATTATTGTTATTAATATATTCTTTGTAAATATCAGCCATTAATAATGATTCATTGATTTCATCGTTAGGATGAATTAATAAAGTTTTAATAATATCAATTTGGGGCTGCCACTCTTATTCAACATAGTATTTCCTCTTTTCAAAGATCTCTTTTCAATCCGTCTAGGCTCCCGATATATCGGGGAGACTGATATTTCAGTAATTTTCTACTTGATATATTACTATATTACTTTCATGCCAAAGGCAGATCCTTCGGAAAAATTTTGTTTATTCAGTTTATTGAGCATTTCACTACGCTTCGCCATCAATAATCTTGACAATTTCATATTTCTTTTACTTTTCAACCATAAAGAAATAATACTATAAATATGTTTAATTCCGTCAATATAATAAGGCATTACAGAATAACTGGTAAAAAACTATGCAAAAAATTTTGATAGTTGGGGGAGGTGGTAGAGAACACTCCCTGGGTTGGAAACTATCTCAAAGCAAAGAAATTTCTGAAGTTTTATATGCTCCAGGAAACGCAGGAACTAAAGAGGAAAAAGGAAGAAACATACCAATTAATAGCACAAAAAAAGAAAATTTTCCTGAATTATTGGACTTAATTAAATCTGAAAATATTGATTTGACACTTATTGGTCCTGAAGCACCATTAGCAGATGGCTTGATGGATTACCTAAACTCTTCAGGTTATAACAGGGTGTTTGGACCTACGAAAGAAGCAACAAAGTTAGAATCAGATAAGTTCTTTTCTTGCGATTTAATGAAAAAGCTCAATATACCACAAGCAAAATCTATTAAATGCTATTCTACGAATGAAGCAATAAAAGCAATACATAAACTTTCTACTAAAGAAGGCATTGTCTTAAAGGCTCGTGGTCTTACTGGTGGGAAAGGTGTTATTGTATGTGATTCAAAAGAGCAAGCACTTGTAAATATAGTTAATCACGCAAAAAAATACGGACAAGATGTTTTAATTGCTGAAAGATTATTCGGAGAAGAGTTTTCTGTTTTTGGAATCTCAGATGGGAAAAAAGTATTGCCACTTGAAATCTCTATCCAGGACCATAAACCATTATTAGATAAAGATAAGGGGCCTAACACTGGCGGTATGGGTGCTTATGCTCCAGCATCGGTTGCTAATGTTGATATGGTTAAGTATATTGCGGAAAATATTATGACACCAATTGTTCAAACAATGGCAAATGATGGAGTGCCATATAAAGGACTTTTGTATGGCGGAATGATAATGACGAACGAAGGCCCAAAAGTTCTTGAATTTAATGTTCGTTTTGGTGACCCAGAATCTCAACCTGCAATGATGATGATTAAAAGCGATTTATATGAGGTACTGTCTTTAGCTTTAGAAGGCAACCTATATGGTGCAAATATAGAATTCAAGCCAGGAGCATCCTGCTGTGTTGTTCTAGCATCAAAAGGCTACCCTAAAAAATACAAAAAAGGCCTTAAGGTATCTGGTTTAAAGGAAGCAAACAGTATCAAAAATGTAAAAGTATTTCATGCAGGAACGAAAACATATAAAGACTCTATTTTAACAGCTGGCGGGAGAATACTTGGAGTGACCAGTTATTCACCAAAAGGAATTAAAGAAGCACAAAAAATAGCATACAAAGCAGTCTCAAAAATAAAAATTGAGGGTGGATTCTATTATAGAAAAGATATAGCTGATAAGGCACTAAAATATGATAAAGATAATTGATTGTGGAAGCCAATTAACCCAGAATATTGCTAGACGTATCCGAGAATTAGGTGTTTTTACAGAGATTGTGCCATTCCACACTAAACCAGACAAAGTCTTAACTAAAGACCTGGAAGGAATTATCATTTCTGGGGGACAGTTTAGTGTTTACGATGAAAATTCTCCACTTTACTCAAAAGATATTCTCAATTCTGGTATGCCCATACTTGGAATCTGCTATGGCCAGCAATCCATTGCACACATTTTAGGAGGAAAAGTAAGACAAGCAGTTAATAGAGAATATGGAGAAACAAAAGTTAGTATAGTAAAAACAAGTCCTCTTTTTAAGGGCATTCCTAAAAACTTCAAAGTATGGATGAGTCATGGTGATGTTGTAAAAGAAGTGCCAAAAGATTTTAAGGTTATTGCAGAGTCGCAAAACAAAGAGATTGCAACTATGCAGAAGGAAAATATTTACTCTGTCCAATTTCACCCAGAAGTAGACCACACAGAACATGGAAGAAAGATTTTAGATAATTTTCTAACAATTTGCAATGCAGTAAGAACCTGGGACCCAACAAAAGAATACAATAAAATAATCAAAGAAACTAAAGAAAAAATAAAAGGAAAAACCGGGGTCGGTGGTATCAGTGGTGGCGTAGATTCAACAACACTCTCTGTTTTACTTAATAAAATCGCTGATAAAAATTATCATCCAATATTCATTGATAATGGACTATTGAGACTAAACGAGTTAACAGAAGTAAAATCAATCTTGAATGAATTTAACTTAAATGTAATTTATGTAGATGCAAGAAAAAAATTCCTGAAAAAATTAAAGGGTATTATTAATCCAGATGAAAAAAGAAAAATTATTGGCAATGAATTTATCAAAATTTTTGAAGAGGAAGCAAAAAAACTTGATGCAGAATATCTTGCCCAGGGTACTCTTTACCCGGATGTGATTGAAAGTGTCCCAGTATATGGCTCATCATCAAAAATAAAAAGACACCATAATGTGGGAGGTCTTCCAGAAAAAATGAACCTAAAAATTATTGAGCCCTTCAAAAATTTATTCAAGGATGAAGTAAGAAAAATAGCAAAGCAAAAATTAGGATTACCAAAAAAACTTGTTTATAGACATCCATTTCCTGGCCCTGGTTTAGGAGTAAGAATTATTGGAGAAATAACCAAAGAGAAGCTAATGACTCTAAAAAAAGTAGACTCAATCTTTATTGAAGAACTAAAGAAAAGAAATATTTACAATAGCATAAGTCAGGCATTCGCTATCCTAACAAGCACGCAATCCGTTGGTGTTATGGGAGATGAACATACATATAAAAAAATTATTGCACTAAGAGCAGTAACAACAAAAGACTTTATGACTGCTGATTGGTTTGATTTTGATAAGAAAGATTTAACAGCAATTGTCAATAGAATTATAAATGAAGTTGATGGCATCAACAGGGTTGTTTATGACATAACCCAAAAACCGCCAAGCACAATAGAGTGGGAATAAAGATGCAACTAAAAAAAATATACAATCCAACAGAAGGACAAATGAGAGTAGTTGCTTTAATGTCTGGTACAGGAACAAATTTAGTAAAAATCATTGAACATGAAAAAAGATTAGATAAAGAAAGGGGAAAATCCCCTTATCATATAGTAGTTATCTTTAGTGATACTTTTGACAGCAATGCAACAAGGATTGGCAAAGACTATGACATTCCTGTCATAACTCATGATATTAAGGGATTTTATTCTGCAAAAAACAAACCAAGAAAAGATTTAGAAACAAGAGTTAATTTTGATAATGGAACGGTTAAAGCACTATCACCTTATAACATAAAAGTTGCAGTCTATGCTGGGTATATGGGCATTGCAACTAAGCCATTAGTCAATGCATTTCTCGGTATTAATGTTCATCCCGCTGATTTGTCTATTATACAAGGAAATAAAAGAAAATATGCTGGGATTCATGCTGTAAGAAAAGCAATTCTTGCTGGAGAAAAATATCTTAAATCAACAACACACATAATAGAACCAAGAGTTGATTACGGAAATATTCTAATGATATCACAACCGCTAAAAGTAGAATTAGGGGATAATTTTGACCCAAATGATAAAGCCATTGTAAAAAAAGTTGAATATGAAAACCAGGAACGTCTTAAAAAGGCAGGCGATTGGATAATTTTTCCTAAAGCTCTGCAATATATTGCAGAAGGAAGATACTCAAAAGATAAAACCGGCCATTTATACTTTGACGAAAAGCCAATTCCTGATGGATTAAAACTATAATAAAATGGTAAAACAAAATACAGATAATTATGAAGAATTAGAAAAAATAGCTATTCAACAAGGCAAAAAAGCACTTTCAAAATCTCCTAACTTATTTGACAGAACAAAAACTAAAAAAGGATTTTTCTTTGAATTAAAAGAAAACGATACTGTCCACCTAAACTACTACGCAATACATTGTGTGGATGGTGTAGGCACAAAACTATTTTTGGGTGCGTGGTCAGATAATTACTCCTTGCAGCCAATTGATGCTATTGCAATGAACGCTAATGACATGGCTACAGCCATCCATGCATTCCCCGATACTATTGATTTATATCTTGCTGTTCAAACTAATGTAGAGAAAAAGCACATGAATGAAATTATGCAAGGCTTTGTAGCTGCAATTGAAAAAATCCGAATTCCAGATGCACCGTTTAACCCAAATATTGGAAAAATAGAAACAGCATCACTTGATGAAATAATCTCTTTAGGTATCCCAGGTAAGGGATGGGATGTGGGTGTTGTAATGACTGGCTATATCAAAAAAAACAAAGTTCCAAACCTAAACCCAAAACCAGGAAATATAATTGTTGGTGTTTCATCAACAGGTCTCCATAGCAATGGTTACACATTAGCAAGACATGTACTCTTTACCCGAGATGTTGAATACAGAGATGAGTGGAAAAATCAGTATAAAGGAAGATTTCATTTTAATGATAAACCATCTGTCTTAGAAGGAAAAACAGTTATTGAAGCCCTGCAAGTTCCAACAGCTATATATCTAAAAGAGGCTGCGTTAATAGGCCGAAAATTTGATAGCAAAGATATCTATGGGATAAATATTACTGGAAATGGGCTTGCTAACTTTAATCGCGCTGGTCAAAATGTTTCATTTAATATTACAGACCCATTAGAACCATTACCTATTCATAAATTATTAATAGAAGAATCAAAATTAAAGCCTAAACAAGCATATACAAAACAGAATATGGGTATGGGTTTTGCCTACATAACTCCAGACCTGGAAACAGCTGAAGGTATTGTAAATTTAATCAATGAGAATAAAGAGAACAAGGCTAAGATCATTGGAGAAGTAGGAAAAAACAATAACAGGGAATTACGAACAACAATATACCGCCCATATAAAGGTAAGCCATTAGATTTTATAGGCTATAATAACTAAAAAATAAAAAATGATAGACAAAAAATTCAAGGAAATAATACAGTCAAATACTGGTTGTACTGTAATTTTAGCAGGTTCCAGCAATGACAAAAAACAGATTGATAAAGTTGTTGAGTCGTTAGATAAATATGAAATCCCCTATCAAGTAAGAATCTGTTCAGCACATAAACAGCCAATTAAACTGATGGAAATAATCAAGGAATATAATCAAATTGAAGGTTCAATCTCTTATGTTGCTATTGCTGGCGGAACAGACGCATTATCAGGGATATTATCTTATCATGCCTTGGGCCCAGTCATAAGCTGCCCACCAGATGCGCCAAACCAAAGCTGCTTAACAAATCCCCCTGAAAGTTCTAATGTATATATTTCTAAACCAGGTAATGTTGGAAAGTTTATAGCTCAGATGTATTCAGGAATAAATCCAAAATTCAAGAAACTATTAAAACAAAATAATGCAAAAAAAGTTAACTCTCTTGAAGAATCTGATATTAATTTCCAAAGAATGTATGAAAAAAATGAATAAAAACATAATTCAAAATGCAAGAGTATTGAAAGAAACCAATATTAAGGGATTAAAAAATAGGTATAAGGGGAAAGTAAGAGACAACTACTTTACAGATGGAAATATGATTATGATAGCAACAGACAGAATATCTGCCTTTGACCATATATTAAGCCGACAAATACCATTTAAGGGCCAGGTTCTTACATCTATAATGAAGCAACAAGCAGATAGTATCTCTGATATTATACCACATAATTACTTTGATATGCCTGACCCTCAGGTTTTAGTGGTCAGGAATTGTAAGCCATATAATATAGAATTAGTTGTAAGAGGCTATATCACAGGCGGTCTATGGAGGGACTACAAAGATAAAGGACCAATAAAAACAGGAAATCAATATGGTATCACCTTGCCTTCTGGGATGAAAGAAAACCAAAAATCTGCTCAGCCAATTATTACACCTACAATAAAAAGTAAAGAAGATATTCCAATATCAAGAAAGGAAATAATAAGCAAGATTTTGTTCAGAGACCTAAAAAGAATTGGGAAAAAACAAGAACCAAACCCTTTTTATATACCTCATCAAGAGTATAATTATATAGTTGAAAAGGCTCTTGAAATTTTTAAAAGAGGACGGCAATTAGCTTTAGAAAAGAATCTTATTCTTGTTGATACAAAATATGAATTTGGGTCTATCAACAACAAGCTTTATATTATTGATGAAGTGCACACTCCAGACTCTTCAAGATTTTGGTATGCAGATAGATATGATTTCTTATTTAAAAGAGGAATGAAACAAAAAGCATTGTCAAAAGAATTTGTAAGAGAATGGTTAATTAAACAAGGCTATGATAAAAATATTGGTGAATCTTCTTTAGTTGACTTAACAAAAGAAGTAATTAATGAAACTTCATTAAGATACATAAATCTTTATGAAAAATTAACAGGCAAAGATTTTATTCCTGGAGATATGAGTATGCCTCTTGAAAAAAGAATTACTAACAATCTTAGAATAGCAGGCTATTTAAAATGAAAGACGATTTAAGTGCATTAGAAAATATGGTTTATAGTGGGAGAGGGATAATTATGGGTGTTACCCCTTCTGGAAATACATTTATAGGTTATCTCTTAACTGGAAGAAGCCATTCAAGCCGTGCAAGAAAATTAGTGCAGCAACAGAAAACAAAAATAATAAGAACAGAGGTCACAGACAAACAACAATTAAAACAGGATAATTTAGCTTTGTTATTATATCCAGCTATTATTCCAATAGGAAACACATTAATCGCAGGCAATGGTGCCCAAACACAACTCCTTTATTCTAAAATTAAAAATTCAATGGATAAAATGACTGACAATATCTTTTCTCTTTCCGACATTATGAAAAAAGCATTCAGCGAACCATTTTTTGTTTATGACAAAAAAAATGACAAGATGATAGACTTAACAAATTATGAGCCAGACCCACCAAATAATACTCCAAGAATAACAGCAGCGGTTTGTGGCAGGAACGGAACTATGCATATTACGCGTTGTGAAGATGCAAGAAAAAATTCAGAAACACACGAAATAATATTGGGTTCTGGCAAAGGAAACTTAATAACCACATATAAAGGCGACAATGAAGAGCCGCTTAAGCCGTTTATGGGAAAACCATTAGATGTTATGATTAACTCTGAAACAGCCGATAACCTTGCAGAAAATATTTATTCAGCAATATGCAACAGAAAAAAACAAGGAAATGATTATGTGATAGGTGTTGCTGTAATGTTACAAAACAAAAAGACAAACAATTTAGAAACGAAAATAATCAATAAAATTGAGAAGGGGAAATAAAATGAGTAAGAAAATTCAGTTAGGGAGATATGGTGAAAATCCTCATCAAACTGCATGGAAGGAAGTTGATGAATCATATAATGGACCGAATGTTTTAACAAAAATTTTACATGGAAAACCATTAGGCTATAATAATCTACTTGATGCAAACACAGCATTAGAGGTAATGTTAGATTTTCCAAGAGAGCCTGCAGCGGTTGTGGTGAAACATCAGAACCCCTGTGGATTGGCAACCGGTTATGACTTAAAAGAAGCCTTTAAGAATGCCTGGTTTGGTGATGAAGTTAGTGCATTTGGTTCTGTTGTCGGTTATTCACAAAAAGTTGGTCAAGATGTAGTAAAACTATTAACTAACAAATTTGTAGAAGTGTTAGTTGCGCCTGATTATGATGAATCTGCTCTAACTTGGATTAAGAGAAAGAAATCCAAAAAAAACCTTCGGATTATTGCAACCGGGAACTTAGAAAACCCACCGAATGTTATAGAAAAACATTATATCAGAGGCGGCATAATTTCTCAAACACAGAATAATAAAATTTGTCTTGGTGATAAAATTGATGATATTCTAACAAAACCCAAACTCAGAATTGAGCCAAAAACTAAAATTAAATATAAAATAGGATGTGTAACCAAAAAAAAAATTAAAGATAATATGGAAAACCTTGTAAGATTTGCGATTATTGCAGGGAAACATGTTAAATCAAATGCAATTATTTTAGCATATGAGTACGAAACCGAAAAGTATAGATTATTAGGCATAGGTGCGGGTCAACCAAACAGGAAAGATTCTGTAGAAAAATTAGTGATTCCAAAAGCAAAAGAAAATTTGATGAGACAATACTTCAGAGAACAAAGTCTGGATTATGTTATAACTATGGATAAAATAATCCATGACAAAGAATATGGAAATAAAATATCAAAAGAAATTGAATCCTATACAAAAAATATTTTATCCTCGGAAAAGGTGGTTTTATTTTCTGATGCCTTTTTCCCTTTTAGGGATGGTTTGGTTGCTGCAGCACAATCAGGCATTAGATATATTGTTCAACCAGGAGGCTCAACAATGGATGAAAGTATTATTAAAACTGCAAACGAATATGGATTAGCTATGAGTTTCACTGGCATCCGCCATTTCCGACATTGAAAATTTGTCAAAAAGGAATATAGTAAAAAATGAATAATAAAAAACCACTTCCAAAAAGTGTCTTTTTTGAATTAATGAAACATAATAAGATATCTTTAACTTTTGATGATGTTTCATTAAAAACAGGATACTCTGAGATACTACCAAAAGACATCTCTACAAATTCAAAATTTTCAAAGAACATTTCCTTGAATATACCTATAATAAGTGCTGCAATGGATACTGTTACAGAATATCCCTTAGCAATTGAAATGGCAAAGTTAGGAGGCATTGGGGTAATTCATAAAAATCTGACTCCAGAAGAACAAAGTTATCATGTTTCCAGAGTTAAATTTTATCTCAATGGATTAATAGACAAACCAAAATTCGTTTATGAAGACCAAACAATTAGCTCTGTTCTCAAAAGAAGAGAAGAAAAGAATTATGAGTTTCGCACATTTCCAGTATTAAACAGAAATGGAAAATTAACAGGCATATTAACTGGCAATGATTTTGATTTTTGCGATGATTATTCCAAATTAGTAAAAGAGGTCATGACAAAAAATGTAATCACTCTTCCACAAGGGGCTGATTTAGATAAGGCCTATACCCTTATGGTAAAAGAGAAAAAAAAGGCAATACCACTTATTGATAAACAACAAAGACTAATCGCTTTGTATACATTAAAAGACCTTAAGAGAATCAAGAACAAAGAATCCGACCTGTATAATCTTGATGAAAATGGACAGCTAAGGGTTGCCGCTGCAATAGGTGTTGGCAAAAAAGCGCTTTTACGTTTAGAAAAATTAGTAAAAGAAAATCTTGATGTGGTTGTTATAGACACGGCCCATGCGGATTCAAAACAGGTATACGAGACAATAAAAGAGATTAAAAATTCGTATAACTTAGATGTTGTTGCAGGAAATATATCTGAACCAGACTCTGCATTAAGACTAATAAAAGCAGGAGTTGATGGAATAAAAGTAGGTCAAGGCCCAGGCTCAATATGTACAACAAGAGTTGTTGCAGGAATCGGGGCTCCCCAACTTACCGCAATATATGAATGCAGCAAGATTGCAGATGAATTTAATATTCCAGTCTGTGCCGACGGCGGGATAAAATTTTCTGGAGATATTGCTAAAGCTATTGGAGCAGGAGCGCATTCTGTTATGATTGGAAACATGCTTGCCGGAACAAAAGAAAGTCCTGGAGAGGTCATCTTTCTAAATGGAAGAAACTGGAAAGATTATAGAGGTATGGGCTCATTAGGAGCTATGAAATTTGAAGGCTCAAGAGAAAGATATAACCAAATAAGTAAAGATAAATTAGTTCCAGAAGGAATTGAGGGATTAGTGCCTTACAAAGGAAAATTAAAAGACATTATGTTTCAATATATTGGGGGCCTTAAGAGTGGAATGGGATATGTTGGAGCAAAGAATATTAAAGAAATGAGGGAAAAAGCAGATTTTAGACGACTTACTCAATCAGGAAAAATAGAGTCACACCCTCACGATGTTTACATAACAAAAGAATCACCCAATTATTCCTTTCCGTCTGGGCGCCGAGACCGAAAAACATGATATCTAATAAAAATTAAAAAATCAAATAACATCAAATAAAATGTGTGGTATTATTGGTATAATCAGCAACAAACCAGTTTGTGAAGATTTGGTCAGAGGCCTTCACGCTTTACAACATAGGGGTATACAATCTTCTGGAATGATAAGCTATAACTCTCTTAAAAGAAAATTTAGTTCACCTATCAGAGGTCAGGGCTCAAGCACAGAAGTTTTTCGTAATACTAAATTAAGTAATATCGTGGATAATATTGCAATAGGTCACAATCGTTATGCAACCTCTGGTGATAATGTTTTAGTAGATGCTCAACCAATTTATATCCAAAAACCGGGAGTAGCAATCTCTCACAATGGTCAAATAGCTAATTATTTAAGTTTAAGAGAAAAATTGGAAAAACAACAATCATACTCATTCTTTACAAATTGTGATGTTGAAGCATTGTTGTTTGCCTTATCCCAAAATTTGATAGAAGAGAAATCCTATCAGGTTAAAAATACACCTTCTTTTGTGAAAGAAAAGCTTTTTCCTGCTTTAGAAAAAACAATAAATACTAAATCAAAATATCATGCTATTGGAGCATATTCAACAGTGGCAATTATTTCTAATCATGGTTTGTTGGCATTTAAGGACCCACATGGAGTCAGGCCATTAAGTTTTGCCAGAAAAGAAAAAAATAAAACAATCCAATATATCTTTACATCTGAAACAACAGCCCTTCATTTTCTAAAGGATTTTCAAGATTCATATGAGCTTAAGCCAGGAGAGGCAATGTTCATTGATTTTGACCTTAATGTTTATCATAAAAAAATAAATCAGCAACAAGAAAAGGTTTGCCCGTTTGAGTCAGTTTATTTTGCTCAAGTGGATTCCAAACTAAATGGACAGCAAGTTTATGATGCACGCTACAAGCTTGGCTCTGCTTTAGCAGAACATTATTCAGAATTAAAAAATATTGTTGATACAGTAATAGCAGTCCCAAAATCTCCAATTCCAGCGGCAATAGCCATTGCTAGTAACTGGAATAAACCATATGGTGGAATAATTGCTCGGCCTTCTCACTCTTCAATAAGAGCATTTCAACAGGATGCTAAAAAAAGAAAAAAATCTATTGATGATAAGTTACTTTTTATTAAATCACGCATCAACAAAAAAAGCATAGCTTTAGTTGATGATAGTATTGTTCGTGGAGATACCTCTAAAAAAGTAGTTCATAAACTATATGAATTGGGTGCAAGAGAAGTGCATTTATTTTCAACCTATCCGCCTTATATAGGAATCTGCGCTGGAGGAATAGACACACCAACACAAGAAGAGCTGCTCTTACACAATAACAGCAAGGAAGATATAGAACGAGCGAGAAAAAAGATTGGAGCAACAACATTAAATTATCTTCCACTTGAAAAAATGCTCAAATCTGTGAATTTAACTTTAGAAACAGCTTGTTTAGGATGCACAAAAAGACAATACCCTTTTGATATGCGAGACTATTCAAGATTTCAAGAACTTCGTAAAAAATATCGCACCCGTCTGCCCGTCTCCCGATATATCGGGAGCCGAGACAGAGGCGCCGAGACCGATAAAGCAAAATGCCTAGCCAAATAAAAATAAAATCCAAAATCCCGGATGCACGGGCTTTGGTCAGAAAAAGGCATATAGAAGATATCATTTCTGGAAAAATTACTGATATAGAAATCGTTGATATTTACACATTTGACGCGAGCATGAGCCATTCTGAATTAGAATCTATTGCTTCAATGCTTTCTAATCCAATAACCCAGGAATCAATTGTCAATAAATATCCAATACAGAATAAATTTGACTGGGCAATAGAAGTTGGCTTCCTTCCAGGGGTTACAGACAACATAGGAAACACAACAAGAGAACTAATTGAAGATTTATTCAAAACTAAATTTCCTCCAACGCAAGGAGTATACAGTTCCCAGGTAACATTTATCTCAGGAAAGCTATCCAAAAAACAGATTAAGGATATTGCAGATAGCCTATACAATCCATTAATACAAAGAGTTCAGATTAAAAACTATGATGAAGTTAAGGATAATGGATTTGGTATTATTGTCCCAAGAGTTAAATTAGACAGAACGCCAAAAGTAAACCTTGTGGAGATCCTTAATGCAAGCGATTATGAATTAGGTATAATTGGGGAAAAAGGAATTAAAAATGAGGATGGAAACAGGAACGGTCCATTAGCCCTGGACTTAAGATACATGAAAACAATACAGGAATATTTCCAAAAGCAAGGCAGAAACCCAAATGATATTGAATTAGAGTCTCTTGCCCAATCATGGTCAGAGCACTGCAAACACACAATCTTTGCAGACCCATTAGATGAAATCACTGATGGTTTATTCAAAACATACATTCAAGGCTCAACTGAAAGAATCAGAAAAAAAAAGGCAGACAAAGACATCTGTGTTTCAGTATTCACAGACAATTCTGGGGCTATAGTCTTTGACGAAAATTATCTAATCACTTGTAAAGTAGAGACCCATAACAGCCCTTCTGCCCTGGATCCTTTTGGTGGTGCTATCACTGGAATAGTTGGTGTTAATCGTGATACAATTGGCTTTGGTCTTGGCGCAAAACCGATAATCAATATGTATGGTTATTGTTTCGCTGACCCAAAAAACAAGGACAGCCTCTATAAAGGTTCAAATCTCATGAAAAAAATGCTTTCTTCAAGAAGAATTCTTGAAGGGGTGATTAATGGAGTTAATGTCGGAGGAAATTGTTCTGGCATTCCCACATCACAAGGCTTTCTTATTTTTGATAAGAATTACAGGGGAAAGCCACTTGTATTTGTAGGCACGGTTGGCTTAATTCCGAGAAAAAGTGCAAATAGATTATCACATCAAAAAAAGGCACAGATAGGAGATTACATTGTAATGGTTGGCGGCAAAGTTGGACAGGATGGCATTCATGGTGCCACTTTCTCTTCAGAAATAATGGATTCAAAAAGTCCTGCAACTGCTGTCCAGATAGGAGACCCAATTACTCAAAAGAAATTAAGTGACGCTCTTGTAAAAGAAGCACGCGACCTTGGATTATATAACAGCATAACTGATAATGGTGCTGGTGGTTTATCCTGTTCTGTTGCAGAAATGGCAGAAGAAAGTAATGGATGTTATGTTAACCTTAATAAAGTCCCCTTAAAATATCCAGGACTTGAGCCCTGGAAAATCTGGATTTCTGAATCGCAGGAAAGAATGACTCTTGCAGTACCTGAGGAAAAATGGGAAAAATTCTCAAATTTAATGAAAAGGCGCGGTGTAGAAGCAAGCATTATTGGTAAATTCACTGATTCAGGAAAATGTGTTGTCGACTATAACAATAAGACAATCATGGATATTGATATGAATTTCTTACATAACGGACTGCCAAAAAGACCAATGAGAACAGGTTATAGTAAATTAACACATCAAGAGCCAATTATTTCAAAATTGGAAGATCTAACAGACACACTCCACTCAATGCTTAAACGGTTAAATATTGCAAATTTTGAGTTTATTTCGCAACAATATGACCATGAAGTTCAAGGTGGTTCAGTGATAAAACCATTACAAGGAAAAGGCAGAGTAAATGGAGACTCTACAGTAACAAGACCGCTTTTAAACTCTAATAAAGGAATAATTCTTTCCAAGGGCATTAATCCAAGTTACAGCAATATTGATACATATCATATGGCTGCTTGTGCAATTGACACCGCTGTTAGAAATGCTGTTGCTACTGGCGCAAATCTTGACCACCTCGCCTTATTGGATAATTTTTGTTGGTGCAGTTCTAACGAACCAAAGAGATTAAGACAATTAAAATATGCTGTTAAGGCATGCTATGACTATTCTGTGGCTTATGGAACCCCTTTTATATCTGGCAAAGATAGCATGTTCAATGACTTTAATGGCTATAATAAAAACAATAAACCAATAAAAATATCAATCCCACCAACATTACTGGTATCTTCAATTGGGATTATAAAAGATTCAAGAAAAGCAGTTTCACTAGATGCAAAATTTGCCGGGGATTTGGTTTATGTTCTAGGAGAAAGCAATGAAGAACTTGGGGGCTCTGAATACTTTGCAATGATTGGTGAGCAGCAGAGAGGGGAAAAATACATTGGAAATACTGTACCAAAAGTAGATGCTAAAAAAAACAAAAAATTGTATGAAGCATTATCAAAAGCCATAGATAAAAATTTAGTTGCATCTTCACAAAGTATCAACAAAGGTGGTCTTGCTATAGCATTAGCGAAAACAGCTATGGGGGGAAAATTAGGATTAGAGGCCTCTTTAACAGAACTTCCAAAAGACTGTTCAAGAGATGATTTTGCACTCTTTTCTGAAAGCCATGGAAGAATTGTTGTAACAGTAGCACCACAATACAAAAAGGCATTTGAAAAAATCATGAAAGGTAATAGTTTTGCTAAAATAGGAACCATCAAAAAAGATAATTCCTTTGTTGTAAAAGGAAAAAATGGGAATAAAATAATCAGTACAACCATAAATTCAATATTAAGGTCATACAAAGCCACATTTAAGGATTATTAATTCAAGTTTCGCAGGAGTAATGAAAAATATTATAACTTTACTGTTTAAAACCGCACCTGCAGAAGGTAGAGAGACTATAGAAGATAATAGGAATGAATGTAGAAGCATGGGCTTCTTATGTAATTACTTTACCAATTTAGGAATTGGTAAAGAGAATCATACCTTGCTCTTTACCAACAGCCCTCTAGCTGACCCGCTCTTCTTTACCAAGCCCTCTCTCCACTCTCTTTACCAAGCCCCAGCTTGGTAAAGCATATTTCGCGTTTTAGTGTCCTCTGATAAAATGCAAAATAATCTTATAAACCATGATAATGCAGCTTAAATCACCAATCTTGAACTTACATGTAACTATTTAAATATCAATATCTTATTGAAATATTACAAAGATAAAAAAATGAATTATTCAGTGATCTCCACTCCCGCGAAACTCGAGTTATTAAACTCATAATAATAAAAATAATAAAATGGCAAAACCAAATGTTTTGGTAATGACTGGATATGGGATTAATTGTGATGAAGAAACTAGCTTTGCCTTTGAAAAAGCAGGAGCAAATTCAGAAATAGTCCACATCAATGATTTAATTGATGGCTATAAAAAACTGAATAATTATCAAATCCTGGTCCTTCCAGGGGGATTTTCTTATGGAGATGACACTGGCTCTGGCAATGCTTTAGCAAATAAAATCAAAAACAATTTCTGGTATGAAATAAAAGATTTTGTTGAGAAAGACCACTTAGCAATAGGAATCTGCAATGGTTTTCAAGTTATGGTCAATCTTGGTCTGCTTCCTGCTTTAGATAAAAAGTATGGTAAAAGAAATGTTGCATTAATCCACAACAATTCAGTTAGATACATTGACAGATGGGTTGATTTACAGTTTAAAGGCAGCAGTCCATGGGTTAATGAAGTAGATAAGATTAGTTTGCCAATAGCACATAAAGAGGGCAAATTCTATACAGAACCAGAAATACTGGCAAAGATTAAGGAACATAACCTAATTGCAGCAAAATACATTAAAGGTGATATATGTAAATATCAAGGTTTAAAGGCAAATCCAAACGGCTCTCTTGAAGATATTGCAAGTATTACAGATGAATCTAAAAGACTTATTGGAATGATGCCGCATCCTGAAAGAGCCATTGATTTTACTCAACTTCCTAACTGGACCTTGTTAAAAGAAAAATATCAAAGAAATGGGAAAAAACTCCCAGAACAAGGTCCGGGATTACAAATCTTTAAAAACGCAGTAAAATACTTTCAATAATTTTTTTGAAACAATCAACTTTTTCTGTTATTTATTACCTTATCAATATCATCTTTTTGATGAGCGTCTTACCTTCTGCTTCAAATTTATAGAAATAGATACCTGAATTCAATCCTTTAGCATTCCATTCAATAGTATGGTAACCGGCAGGTTTGTCCTTATCAACAAGAGTTTCAACTAATTGACCTTTGATGTTGAATATATCTATCTTTACATTGCTGGGCTTTAGTAATGAATAACTTATTCTAGTAAAACCATTAAATGGATTGGGGTAATTCGATACTTGATAATCTGTAAATTCTTCTGGTTCATCAACCCCTATATTTTGATTATAATAAAATGCACCCATATCTGCAACCGTTCCATCCGGGTCCAATGGTGAACTTGGGTCTCCTGCATCGATACATGGCGAATTTTCTGTTAGATGATAACCTCCATTTGCCGGGTCTTCAAATAATGGGTCTAACTGAATGTTAAAATATGCATCGCAACTATCTCCATTAGCATTAGTGGTTACATTTACTCCAACCCATTGTCCACAATTATAGAAATTACCATTCTCATTATTATAAAAATCTGAATATGTTATGGATGGATTCCCTGAGTCTACATAAATACCATAATCTCCTATATTATCTGATACTATTGAATTAATTATGGTCGGTGAGGAACTACTACTACAGTAAATCCCCCCTCCATCATTCTCAGCACTATTACCTGTTATCGTTACATTCTCTAAACTCGGTGTGGAATTACAGCAGTAAATCCCGCCACCATCATCAGCAGCACTATTTCCTGTTATCGTTACATGCTTTATGGTTGGAGAGGAATTATTACAGTAAATCCCACCACCAAAAGATATATTTCCATTTTTTACTGTAAAACCAGTTAAAAATGCGGTAGAATCTTCACCATTTTCAAAAGTTACAACACTTCCATTTTGGTTTCCATCAATAATTGTTTGAGAAATATAACTTGTATCCTGAGTAATTAAATATTTTGAAGCAACAGTAATGCTCTTGCCATTAAAATCTATATTTTCTAAATAATTTCCAATATCTACCAGTACTGTATCTCCTTCTAAACAATGGTTAATACCTTCTTGTATTGTCGGGTAGTTTAAAGGAATTATGATATAAGTATAAAGTGTTATTTCTTGGAGTGCTGTATTTGAATATATAGGTTCATTTAACGTTTGAGAATAATAATTATCTTTTAAGTATGTTATATTATATATACCATCAGGCAAACCAATAGAATAATAACCATCTGCACTAGTATAAGTAGAATCTTTATAAATACTAGGTGCAAATCTCTCAAATAGTATTTTAATTCCAATAGGATTTGCTTGATTGTATAAATAAGCATGACCATTAACCTCGTTTCCTTCATATATTGTTATATAATCAATTTTTAGCTCTGTATCAGTTGAATCATTTATATCAGTAACTGAGAGTGAAACATCATATGTTCCAACATCCTGGTAGAAATGAGTTATTGTATCAATATAAGAAGTATATGTGGTATCCATTCCATCACCAAAATCCCAGTACCAAGATGTAATAGAATCACGAGGAGTAGATAAGTCTGTGAAATTTATTGTTAATTGTAAATAACCAGATGTTTTATCTGCTTTGAAGTTTGCATTAAATCCCTGGGCATAATAAAATGCTCCCATATCTGCAATAGTGCCATCCGGGTCCAATGGGAAACTTGGGTCTCCTGCATCTATGCAGGGTGACATTGTTGAGTCAGGTATTGGAAAGTTTGCCCAACTAAGATGATAATCTCCATTTGCTGGGTCTACAAATAATGGGTCTGCTTCTATACAACCTATTCCAGGACTGCAATTATGAAAATTCCCACCCTCGTTATTATAAAAATCAGAATAAATTATGGTTGGATTTCCAGAATGAACATAAATACCATTAGCACTAAAATTACCAGTATTATCTGATACTATAGAATTAACTAAACTCGGTGATGAATTATCACAGTAAATCCCACCACCATCATAAGAAGCACTATTACTTGTTATCGTTACATTCTCTAAACTCGGGGAGGAAGCAAATAAGCAAATCCCACCACCATAATAAGTAGCACTATTATAAGATATAATTACATTTTTAAAAATCAATGAGGAACTATGACAGCGAATCCCACCACCAATATATCCAGCACTATTATAAGATATAATTACATTTTTAAAAATCGATGAGGAACTATAACAGCAAATCCCACCACCATAACCAGCACTATTTCCTGTTATTTTTACATTCTCTAAACTCGGGGAGGAATTATCCCAGCAGTAAATTCCACCACCATCATCAACGGCACTATTACCCGATATCGTTAAATTCTCTAAGCTCGGGGAGGAATTATACACGCAGCAAATTCCACCACCATCATCAACAGCACTATTACCCGATATCGTTAAATTCTCTAAGCTCGGGGAGGAATTGTTACAAGTAATACCTCCTCCTGTATTATCCGGATATGAGCCATAACCTTGTCCATTTGTTATGGTAAATCCAGTCAAAACCGCGGTAGAATCTTCTTCACTTTCAAAAGTTACAACACTATCTAAACTATCACCATCAATAACAGTTTGTGAAATATAGGAAGTATCCTGAGTAGTATAAAACAAAGAAGCAACAGTTATATTTTTCCCATTATAATTAATGTTCTCCACATATGTTCCTGGTTGGACAAGAATCGTATCTCCATCAATACAATTATTAATCCCTTCTTGTATTGTTGGGTAGTTTAAAGGAATTATGATATAAGTATAAAGTGTTATTTCTTGGAGTGTTGTATTTGAATATATAGGTTCATTTAACGTTTGCGAATAATAATTATCTTTTAAGTATTTTATATCATATATACCATCAGGTAAACCAATAGAATAATAACCATCTTCACTAGTATAGGTAGAATCTTTATAAATACTCGGTGCAAATCTCTCAAATAGTATTTTAATTCCAATATGATTTGCTTGATTGTATAAATAAGCATGACCATTAACCTCGTTTCCTTCATATATTGTTATATAATCAATTTTTAGCTCTGTATCTGTTGAGTCATTTATATCAGTAACTGTGAGTGAAACATCATATGTTCCAATACCCTGATAGATATGAGTTATTGTATCAATATAAGAAGTATATGTTGTATCAATTCCATCTCCAAAATCCCAGTACCAAGATATAATAGAATCCCTTGGAGTAGATAAATCTGCAAAATTAACGGTAAGAGGAGGTTCGCCTAAAATAACATCTGCTTCGAAATTTGCATTAATTTGAGATTGTTCAAAATAGTATGCTCCCATATCTGCAACAGTTCCATCTGGGTCTGGAGGTGAACTTGGGTCTCCCGCATCTATACAGGGTGAATTCTCGGTAATATGATAATCTCCATTTGCAGTATCTACAAAGCAAGGCTCCATCTGGATATTATAATAGACATCGCAACTATCTCCATTTGCATTGGTTGTTACATTTACGCCAATCCATTGTCCGCAATTATAGAAATTTCCATTCTCATTATTATAAAAGTCTGAATATGTTATTGATGGACTGCCTGATTCTACATATATGCCATAATTTCCATTATTATTTGATATTATTGAATTTGTTATCTTCAAATTAGAAAAATAAATACAAACCCCTCCACCTTTTGAATATGCAGTATTATTGTTAATTGTGACATTAATAATCTCAGGAACATTACTACCCGATTGACAATGGATACCACCGCCTCTATGTGCATTGTTATTGGAAATAATAGAATCAAAAATTATTGCATCTGAAAATATGCAAATACCACCTCCACTCGTGTTTGCATAATTATCTGAAATAATTACATTTAAGATTTTAGGGTTTGAATTATTATCACAAATAATACCACCACCCCAAGAAGCAGAATTTTCTGTTATTGTAACATACATAAGTGTAGGGCTAGAACTACCGACACAATAAATCCCACCACCTCTTGAAGCATTGCCATTAGTAACTGTAAAGCCAATTAAAACTGATGTGGAATCTTCTCCACTCTCAAATGTTACAACACTTCCATTTTGGCTACCATCAATTATGGTTTGAGAAATATAGGAAGTATCTTGCGTTGTTAAGAATAATGAAGCTACAGTTATGTTTTTCCCATTATAATTAATGTTCTCCACATATGTACCTGGTTGTACTAAAACAGTATCTACATTCACTGCAGCATTAATTCCTGCTTGTATTGTGGATTGGTCAGCAGGTATATTGATAATTGTTGCATTTAAAAATGAACAACAAAAAGTAATAATTACGAATAATAAGATAATAATTTTCATTTTAATTACCTCACACGATAAACATCAGCTATAATAATTTTGAATATCAGTGCACTGATATTCAATCTCGGGATATAATCTAGCCTTTGTAATACCATAAAATTCTAACTCTTTTAAAATCTTTTCTTTATATCCACTAAGTATTTTAAACCTTACTTTATTTTTTTTATATACATCATAATTAATATTACTTTGATTTTTAATAAAATATTTATCGTCGGAAATTACACTAAAAATCAAAAATGCTCCTTGTTGAATCGTCAATCTATCATTATTAATCAAAGGAAAAATTGTTGAAGCACTATCATTTTTTATAGAATAAGTAATTAGGTCCTTAGTATCATTATTAGGTGATATGTTATGTTTTGCTTTAAGCTCATTATAAAATGATTCTATAAGAATTTTTTCTATTAATATTTCCGAGAAAAAACAAATGCATTTTACCCTAGTATCCCAATAGTTTAGTGGGGGATCTTTGAAGGGAATTATTTCACCATCTTTCTCTTTTTCTTTTTCTTTACTTTTGCATGCAAAATATAGTGCTATAAGTGGATTCTCAGATACATCTAATAATCTTGTTGGTAGCCCGTAATGTTGACAAATAGATAATTCTTCAAATCTACTTTTACAATATTTAAATGATTCTGGTTTTCTTCTTTTAAGTTCCTCGATCATATGAAATTCATTTTTTAACCAAGAATTTTCACGGTGTAGTTTAGGCCAAATATCATAATCATAATCTGGCTGCCCTCTCCAAACAAGTTTTTCTGAATTTGTCTTTTTTTTCTGTAATCTTGAAACTTGCTCAGGAATATCATGAACTGACTTAATTTCTATTTCTTCCATTGTACCATCCTTATCTCACCGTTCATTAATTTTGTTAAATGAGTATAGCTGGTTTTGGTCAAAACATTATTTTTGTTTCTCATCTTTAAAAGTTCCAAACTTTCGCAAAGCTTAGTTTAAAAGTTTATGACAAAAAAAAGGACGCAACTTCCATTATATCCCACTCTAAGGTATCACCATACCCAATCGCTTGACATAAGAAAGTGCGTCCCGAATGGACGCATCCTTCTTACTAGTTAAGCGATTAGAAAAATTGGCGATTTTTAGAGCAGAACCAGTAAAAAAGTTTGCGAAAATTATAATTTTATTTTAGTTAGCTAAGTCATTTTTTCATCCTTTGTCATTTTACCCAGTTTTCAATTTTAATATTGGGAATGTGTCTAAAATGCTCTATATTATTTATAACAACAATCAAATTATAGGCGAGGGCAAAACTGCCTATCAGTAAATCAAAATCACTAATTATTATTCCATCCTTTCTTAAAATCGCTTTATTTTTTGCAAATAGAGTTGCTATCTCATTACTGAAGTCATTAAGTACAGTTAATATTGATGCTAACCTTTCAATTCGTCTTAAATTAGATTCAATTTGCGAAGAATTATACGCACCAAATTTTAATTCGGCAATATTTACAATCGTAGTGCATATATCTTTATCTCCAATAGAGCGTAATTTTTCTTCAATAAGGCTATTACCGTTTAGCAAGTATATACAGGTATCTGTATCCCATAAATATTTCATAGCTTAACATTCGCCATATTCACAGTTCGTGCACCATAAATATCTTTTATTATTTCTTCAGAAGTTCTTTCGTCTTCCCATGTTCCACTTAGAGAAAGTAAATCTTTGATTTTATTGGACTTCTTATGAAACTTGTTTTCTAAAAAAGTAATAATAACCTGAACATTGGGATGTACATTAATTTTTTCTAATGGTCTAATTTCTTTTCCAGTATAAATTCCTCGTATAGAAAGCATTTTAACCTCCATTAATATCCATTATTTTTCTAAAGTTTACTAAACTATCAATAAATTTTATATCTTGTCAAGAAATTACCAATCCGTCTGGACGCCTGTCTCCCGATACATCGGGAGCCAGGACTGGCCGTGGCCGAGAGAATTAATAAAACGATTTTCTGTTTTTAATGTTTTATCTATCATTTCCTCAACGACAAATAATTTACAAAAAACTAAAATTTACATTAAATTAAAACAATTTAAACCAAAAGAGATAAATTATTTTTTCTTTGTCAAATTATTCAACTCATCTCAAAATAATCATCTTTTTGATAAATACTTTATCATTAGCTTCAAACTTATAGAAATAGATACCTGAACTCAATCCTTTAGCATTCCATTCAATAGTATGATAACCGGCAGGTTTATTTTCATTAATTAAAGTTTTTACTAATTGACCTTTGATATTGTAAATTTTAATACTCACATGGGTTGGTTTTGGTAATGTATAACTAATTGAAGTTTTTTTAGTAAAAGGATTTGGAAAATTTTGGGATAAGGAAAACTTAGTGGTTACTACATTATCATCAACCTGATAATTAATACCGTCAAAAGCATAAATCTGTATATCATCAATATTCCAGCCACAATAAGTCCATCCACCGTCGGTAGGACCCATTAACCATCGTAAATAAACAGCTGGCTGATTATCCGCTATATCTGAGATGTCTAAATCCATCTGAGTCCATGAATAATCAGTAATCTCAGTGGTATTCTGCCATACTGTTGTCCAATTAATGCTATCATTACTAACCCTTACATACGCATGGTCGTATGCAGGTTGTTCAACACCCAACCAGCGCCAGAACTTCAAATTCACATTAAATAAGTCTGAACAATCTATTGCCAGAGTTGTTAAACACTTTTCTGGAAGGCTATTTGGATAGTCACCATAAAGATTATACCCATAAACATTATCTCCCGTGTAACCACTTGTTGGATCTGGTCCACCATGCTCACCTCCTCCACCGGTTGGTTGCCCGAATTCCCAATCTCCTTCAATGCTCCAGCCTGGGTCTCGGCTAAGACTCCACTGGTATCTTAAGGTCGCTTCTCCAACTGCTAACTCTACCTGGCGAGTTGCATCACCTAAGTGGTTTGTGGTATTAGTAAAAGAAATCGTAGTAAAATGTACACCTTCACCTAAGCTTGTAGCATTACTATTAATTTCAACTGTTACCTCTGCTGTTACATCTGGTTCTAAAACACCAGATACATCACCGGAAAGGGTAAGCCAATCAGCAGCAGGACTATGGGTTACCTCGTAATTAACAGGCTGAATATCCTTATTTTGAATCGTGTAAGTCTTACTTAAAGGTGAAAAAGGGCCACCTACAGGTCCCTCAGATTGTAAACCACTCTCCGGAATAATTTGCAATCCTCTATTTACTGTTAAAGCTTTGATGCAAAAGTTTGCTGTACCATTCCACGATGGATCGTCAAATTCAAAGTCATAAAAATCCAGCCAGGTTGAACCGCTGAGATAGTAACTTTCATCCGGATTTGCTGCTGATTCAACAATAGTCCTATACTGGGCTCCAAGCAAGACAGGAACATCAGAGGTTCTATCATATGGCTGTCCCCCAGCAGACAGTTCAAGATAAATGTAAAAATCATCATCTGGATTAAGTCCCACTGGCGTTTCTAAATCTATAGTATGAAATCCTGTAAATTCAACTGTATCAGTTTTTGAAGAAAGCTCATCTAACAATACACCACCTTCAAATCGGTCGTAAACTTTTACTGTGTAAATCACATTATCTACAGCTGTAAAAAAACTCACTGATTCTAACAATTCACTGTCTTCAGATATGAATTTATTAAATGCTTTGTTACAATCTGTTTTTGTATCGCGCCAACCATGATAGTCATGATAATAGATATGGTCGTAACTCAAGGGTTCGGTATCTTGAAAGGAAATTGCTCCCATTTCAGGATGTTGACAGCAATGTTTATCATAGTAGGAAATCCAGAAATAACCATCAAGACCCCAACCTGTTCCCCAACTATTTTTGCATATCCAGGCACCTGGATTGGGAGCTTGGGTAACTATGTAGTCATCCCAACCCACTATAGCAACAGCATGATTTGGGTCCAATGTACTGCTTGGCGGTTGATAATGGATGTATTCCAAATTTATAAATGATGAATTATAGCACATACAAGTTCCCAGCACACCTTTTTCCATTATCTTGTTTTTTATTGTATTGATGTTACTTAAATCCGAACCTGCCACATACCACTCAATATCTTTCACATAATAATAATGATAACTTGTGTCATATCTCAATGGAGGTGTATTGTAAGATTGCCCGTCAATATCTCGCACAGCTCCCTCACTACGAGTGAGGTATGCAGAAGTAACTCTGTAGTCACCACCTTGGTGAACCTCAAGACCACTACCAGTTGGGGGAATGATATCATCATTATTATGCTGGTTAAATCCATTCCACCAATCAAGATGATATTCTGCAAGATTTGGCTCACCAATCTCTCCAGCAGCAGTCCAGGCACCTGTCATCATTAGGTTGCCCTCTATGGCAGCCATTGCACCATGGCACCAGCAGGTTCCTCCTTGTTGATTCTTAATTGAAGTTACATAATTTTCTCCATTAACATCACGTAAATCAAAAGTAGGTGGTGGGTCTGCGAAAGACTTCATAGTAATAATTAAAAAGATAAATAGTAAAATTAAAAATAATATTGCTTTTTTCATACTTTCTTCCTGTTGTTTTTATTCTCCTTAGAAATAGAGCGAATCAACCATTGCGTCCCGATATATCGGGATGCAAGGCTTGGGCTTTACCCCGTGAGATAGTAAACATCTAACCCGTCTGGGCGCCTGTCTAGGCTTGGCCTAGCCAAGACTGGCCGAGACCGACGGGGTTTACGGACAAGCATTAATTACTAAGATAACAATAGCAAGTAGATGTTTTTCATATCTGTGCTTCGTAATAATCTAAATCTCAGATATCGTATTACGAATTACTTTGGGAAATTACTACTAGGAGCATAATATAGTTTACTTTATTTCTACGGATTATAGTGGAGTGCGAAAACGAGTTCCGATTTATCGGAATGAACTTTTCGCAAATGCCGATATGCTGAAAGTTCGTCCCGAGTAAATTCCCGATATATCGGGATTTCAGCACTCCGCTTTTATTCAGTATTATGTATTGGAAATATCATGCCAAAGGCAGATCCTTCGGAGGTGCAAACAGTTTCATGCACTCAGTAGTAAGTAAATTTATAACAGGTAAAAAATTCTTAATTCTGAGATATAAAGTTATAATGGGTTGATTTAAGGTTTATTTTTTTCTTTTCAAAACTCCTCTAATTGTATGGATGATAAAAACTATCATAAATACCTTTAATCCTGTTAAGATTATTTTTGTTTTATCAAGTATATCAACAAATTTCGCATTATCATCTTTTATTTCAATATAACCAACAGGGCTGGCATCAACTTTTATTCCCAATCCACCACCTTTGCCACTTTTTCCTTTTTTAACACCTTCTTTTTCTGTTTCAGGTTCTTCTAACGGTTCCGGTTTTTCCTTTTTCTTAGCTTCCATTTCGCCAAAACCTCCACCACCTCCACCTTGAAATCGTACAGAAGCGACAGGAATTATAGATACATTATCTACCTTTTTCACATCACCAAATATTGATTTTACATTAGCGGTTTTCTCAATATTTTCTTTAATTTCCGCGATTAACTTTTTTATTTCCATCTAATCCTCCTATATTTTTTATTAATATGAGATATGCAAAATACCATTTGCTTGTCATTCCGCACTTGATGCGGAATCCAAAACCCTTTATTTAATTGGATTCCCGTTTTCACGGGAATGACAGATGAAGTAAAATTGCTCATTTTGCAGATCTCATTTTTATTAATTTATTATGAGATTACACAAAAAAGTAAAATACAAAATAAATTTGTTCTATGTAATTTTTTATCTTATCAAGATTCATCCTATTCTTTTTTTAATATCTTGTAATAATCCTCCACTTTCAATGATTTTTTGCATTTGTGTCGGTAGAGGTGTAAACTTAAAAGTTCTATCCCCTACCTTTAATTCGCCTAACTTCTCATCAATCTCAATCTTATTTCCTTCCTTATAATAATCAACTGCCTCAGGGCATTCTATCAAAAGCAATCCTTGATTAGTGCCACTACGATAGAAAATACGAGCAAAGGATTTAGCGATAATAGCTCTTATACCAACATATTTCAGACCAAGCCCGGGTTGTTCTCTGGATGAACCACAACCAAAATTCTTACCTGCCAAAATTACATCACCTTTTTGAACCTCTCTTGAAAAGTTTGTGTCCAAATCTTCAAAAAGATGTTCTTTTATAAAATCAAGATCTGTTGATGCATAAGTATATTTTCCAGGAAACATTAAATCCGTATTAATATTATCTTGATTATAATAAAATACTTTCATCTTTTGATTTACATTTAAACTATTTTTTAAAAGATTTTCAATTTTTTATGGTTTTCCGATACAAAAATATGTAAAGCCATTTATTCGGGTTTTCTCAGGATCATATTGATTTCTAACATCAAATAGAACCCTTAAGGATATTTTTTATCTTAAATTACGACAACTTAAGTTATCCGCCAGCTGGCGGATAACTCAAGGTTTTCGGTTTACTGAGAGAAATTAATTATAGAATTTAATCTGCAAATTTTGTCTTAAATAATTACAAATATATAAGATTTTACGACTAAAAGAAGATATATCCCTAATCTCAAGTAATCAAGATGAACAAAGAGTGTATTATCTACTATATTTGCAAATAAACTTACATTGCTATTGTTTCTACTTCATACTTTATCAGAGGAACGGATATAGTAGTTGCTGTATTGATACGTCTATTGTCCTTTAGTAACTCAGCTATATGTTCACCAACCTCTGCATTGACAACTTTTTCGCCACATTGAGGACACACTCCTGCTGGAACTTTTTCAATAATTACCAGTTTATCTTTAATCCAAAAGTCCTGCTTGATATTCTTCTCTACAAGTGGAGTGTTACATATTTCGCATTTCCCGTAATTATACATAATTATTACCTCCTGAAAATGTTATAGAGCATATACTGTTATAAAAAGTAATTTACCTGTACTTTTGATTCTACAAATTATACCAATCTCCCTTCCATCACTGGCGCTGCCTACAATTTCATAACGAGTACCTCTAGGATCCCTTGTAAACTTTCGTCTAATCCTTCCTGTTTCTATTGCTCTTTTAATATCTACAAATTTAAGATTATCTGCTGCCATTTCTTCAAAAAAATGTGGAATTGTGAATTCATATTCCTTATTTATAACCCTTTTGCGTATCCTATTAATTATATTTAGAATATTAACTCCTTTTTACTATAACCCATAATTCTCATATTCATATATTTCTTGGTATATTAGAGCTATATATAGTATAAGCAAAAGTATTATTAAGCACAATAAATTATGGTCTTCCTATACAAAAATAGGTGAAGCCATTCGCTTTTGTTTTTTCTGGGTCATATTGGTTTCTGCCATCGAAAATTACTTTTTGTTTGAGCGTATTTTTTATCTTTTGAAAATCTGGGTGACGGAATTGACGCCATTCTGTTATAAGAACTAAAGCATCTGCATTTTTCAATACCTGATATTGGTCATTAAAATATTTAATGAATGGATTATTGCCGAATACTTTTTTTGCTTCCTTAATTGCCTTTGGGTCATAGGCTTGAATTTTTGCACCCCGCTTAACTAATTCATTAATTATAATTATTGATGGAGCTTCTCGTACATCATCAGTCATTGGTTTAAAAGAGAGCCCCCAGATAGCAAATACCTTGCCTTTCAAATCTTTACCAAAATGCGCACATATTTTATCAATCATTATCCGTTTCTGTTTATAATTTACATTTTCAACTGCTTCTAATATTTGTGATGATGAATTGTTTTCTTGTGAAATTTTTATAAGAGCCTTTATATCCTTTGGAAAACAGGAACCGCCATATCCAACACCTGGATAAAGAAATTTATAGCCAATTCGTGAGTCAGAACCTATTCCTATTCTTATATCTTCAACATTAGCACCAACTTTTTCACACAGATTTGCTATTTCATTCATAAACGAAATTTTTGTAGCAAGCATTGCATTTGCAGTATATTTTGTCAATTCAGCAGAACGAATATTCATAAAGATGATGCGATTGCTTCTAAAAGTAAATGATGAGTAAAGGTCATTCATAATATTCTTTGCTTTCTCACTATCAGCTCCAACTATGATTCTATCCGGCTTCATAAAATCCTCTATAGCCATTCCTTCTTTCAAAAATTCCGGGTTAGACACGACATCAAAATCATAATTCAATTCTCGTCTTTTTAATTCAGACTTTATCGTTTCTTTTACTAAATCTACGGTACCAACAGGAACGGTGGATTTGTCAACTACAACTTTATAGCCATTAAGATATTTCCCAATATCTTTTGCCACAGTTAGTACATATTGAAGGTCTGCTGAACCGTCTTCGTTTGGCGGGGTTCCAACAGCGATAAATATCACTAAGGATTCTTCAACCGCCTTTTTTATATCAGTAATAAAAGATATACGATTTCCCTTTACATTTCTTTCTACCATCTCTTTTAACCCATACTCAAAAATTGGCATTACACCACGATTCAGCATATCAATTATTTCTTGATTATTATCAACGCAGATGACCTCACTTCCCATCTCTGCAAAGCAAGTGCCAGTAACTAAACCAACATAGCCTGTGCCTACTACAGCGATTTTCATATTTATTTATCCTTTCTGTGGTATTTGTTATAAAAATATTCAATAGTTTTCATTATTCCATCTTTTAAAGTTGTTTGAGGATACCAGTTAAGAATATTCCTTGCTCTGGAAATATCAAGACAACTTTTGTGGATATCTCCAGGTCTAGCACCTAATTTTTTAGGCTGAATATCTGAATTCATAAATTCTGCAATCTGATGATAAAGTTCTCCAGTTGTAGTCTCTTTGTTTGTGCCAATATTCACAAGTTCATTGTCTCCTTTTTCAAGACCAATTAAATTTGATTTTACAACATCACCAACAAAGACATAATCACGAATCATTCCGTCAGGATTTTCCGGATAAGCATAAAGATTTGATGATTTATTTTGCAAGATATTTTCAATAAATATAGATACAACCCCTGCTTCTCCGTGTGGAATCTGGCGAGGTCCATAAACATTTGCATACCGTAGAACAAGATATTTTAAGCCAAACTGATGGTTATAATAATGGAGATATTTCTCAACTGAAAATTTTGCTATTGCATAAGGTGAAACAGGTTTAGGTACATAATTTTCTGTTGTGGGATATTCCTTAGCATCGCCATAAATTGCACCACCAGTGGAAGAGAAAATTACTTTCTTGACTCCATACTTTACTGAATTTTGCAAAACATTAATTGTACTTAAAATATTCACCTCCGCATCAAAAATAGGGTCTTTCGCAGAAACTGGTACGCTAATTTGTGCGGCATGGTGATTAACAATATCAGGTTTCTCATCATCAAAAACATCTGCTAATTTTTTATCCCGAATATCCATACAATAAAATTTGGCTTTTGGATTAAGATTCTCCCTACTTCCTGTAGAAAGGTTATCAACAATAATAACCTTATGACCTTTTTTAATATAAGCATCTGAAATATGTGATGCAATAAAGCCTGCACCGCCTGTTACAAGTATTTTCATACTATCTCCAAAGAAGTTTTTCGCCACGAAATTATACAAAAATACACAAAAAATTATATAATTATTTCAAAATATAAATCTCTTAAACTCGCATTTCTTTTTGCCAAGATTTATTAATTTCATCGTTTTTTCTCATTACCAAACCCCAATTTGTAGTGAACTTTTGTAAATTTTCATGATTTATTATCTCAATCTAAAGAATCATTAATAAACCAACCAAAAAGGAACAAAACAATTTTTTGGGATACTTAAATTTTCTTTCCATGTAAATTCTTTAAAATTTTTTTTATATTGGTTGTTATATTTTCCATAAATATTTGTTGGACTACCAAGGTTTCTTTACTTCTAAATCCGCAATCTTTTCATAGTGTTTAATATTTCTTGTTACCAGCTTTGAGTTTAATTCCAATGCAGTGGCTGCAATCAATGCATCCATCAACCTGCATCTGTACTTACGTTTCAACTCACCAGCTCTTAATGCAATTTCTGAAGTTACCTGAACTTTTTCGAAGATGCTTAATAATCTTTTAACCTTAATTTGCACCAAGATGTCATTCATGCTTTCTCCTGCTGCTAGTTCTTCTTCTGTTATAACCGAAATAGCCCCTACTATCTCACCATCTTTTATTTTCTTGAGATATTCTTTTGCATTTTCTATGCCACGCAAATGATCAATTATTATATCTGTGTCAATAATAACTCTATTCAATGCCATTCTCAACCATCCTTTGCTCTGATTCATCTCTAATTTCATTCACATAATCAATCCCACTTCTCTTTTCTTTCCAAACACCAAAACTATCTTCCAAAGGCTTCTTTTTAATTTTACAAATAATAATCTCTTTTCTCTCATTAATTAGCATCTCTATCATATCACCAGGGTTTATAGAAATTTTCTTTCTAATTTCTTTTGGCACAGTAAGTTGATACTGTTTATTTAATTTAACACTTTTCATACCAATAATCTCCTTTAAGTTTGAAGTAATGTCAATTATATTCAATTATATTTACTCTATTGTAAGTTAAACTATATTCTTACAATGTTTCAAAAAAATCAATAAATTATCACATATTATTTTTATGTTTTATTTTTGGAAAAATTTTTTAAAACATTTACTACCCTATTTGCAGTTTTTCCATCCCAGAATTTTGGAATAGTTCGTTCTTTGCAATACCCACCTAAGATAGATTCTACAGCTTTTATAATTTTTTGGGTATCATTTCCAACCAATTGATTCGTTCCTTGCTTGACTGTAATTGGTCTTTCGGTATTTTCACGGATAGTTATACAAGGCGCACCAAAAACTGTGGTTTCTTCTTGAATTCCGCCTGAATCAGTAAGAACAAGTTTTGCATTCTTTTCTAACTTAAGAAAATCAAGATAGCCTACTGGGTCTATAAACTTAAGATTTTTCATATTCTCAAATCGTGATTTCAAAGAAAATTGCTTAATCTGTTTACGAGAACGCGGATGTATGGGAAAAATCAAAGGAATTCTTTTTTCGATCTCTTCAAAAGCAGTGATTATCTTCTCAAAGTTTTTTTTATTATCAACATTACTCGGTCTATGTAAAGTTATTAATCCATAATTATTTGGACTTATATTTAGCCGTTCAAGAATATTTGATGTTTCAGCAAGTTTTTCATATCTTCTTAGAGAATCAATCATTGCATTACCAACAAAGAAGATTCTCTCATCTGAAACACCTTCTTTTTTAAGATTCTCATTTGCATCAAGAGAAGGTGTTAACAAAATATCTGAAATAGAGTCAGTTAAGACACGATTAACCTCTTCGGGCATTCGTCTATCATAGGAACGAAGTCCAGCTTCAAGATGAGCTACGGGAATATGTAATTTTATTGAATCCAATGCACAGGCAATTGTAGAATTAACATCGCCAGCTACCATTACAAGATATGGTTGTTCATTCAAGAGGACTTTTTCAAATTCAATCATTATGCGAGATGTTTGTTCACCGTGTGTTCCTGAGCCTACTCCTAAATAGGTGTCAGGTTCAGGCAGACCTAATTCTTTGAAAAATATTTCTGAAAGATTATTGTCATAATGTTGTCCTGTATGAACTATAAGTGGATGAAAATTCTGTTCGGATTTTAAAGCAAAATAAACAGGAGCAATTTTCATATAATTTGGTCTTGCTCCTACCACTAAAATTACTTTAATTACTTTCACAGCGAATTAGTATCTTTTAAATCTATTATTAAAATCTTTTCTATCTGATTTAGTCTTTTGAGCATCTTTCATGCTCAACTGTACTTTACCATCAGTATCAATTCCTATTACTTTCACATAGACTTTGTCCCCTATTTTGACAACATCTTCAACATGTTCTGTTCGTTTATTTTCCAGGTTTGACACATGCACAAGTCCTTCAGTATGAGGTAAGAATTCAATAAAAGCCCCGAAATCTCTAATATTTTTTACGGTTCCGAGATATACTTTTCCTACTTCTGGCTCTTCAATGATACTTAAAATTTTCTTCTTTGCTTTCTCAATAGAAGATTTATCAGATGACGCAATCTGAACTAAGCCATCATCTCCAATATCAATAGTCACGCCAGTTTCTTCAATTATTTTTCTGATAACTTTTCCCTGTGGACCTATGATGTCTCCAATTTTCTCTGTCTTTACTTTAATAATCTCAATTTTAGGGGCTATTTTGGAAACTTCGGTTCTTGGTTTATCTATTGTCTGTTTCATTTTATCTAAGATGAAGAGACGCGCATTTTTAGCTTTTTCCAAAGCTTCAGCCATAATTTCTCTTGTGATTCCCTCTACTTTTATATCCATTTGAAAAGCTGTAATTCCTTTTTCTGTACCAGTAACCTTAAAATCCATATCACCGTAATGGTCTTCTGTTCCAATAATATCTGTAAGAATAATATGTTTATTATCTTCAAGAATTAGTCCATTTGCAACACCAGCCACTGGTCGTGAAATTGGCACGCCTGCCGACATCAAGGCTAAGGTTCCACTGCATACAGTTGCCATTGAAGAAGAGCCATTAGACTCTAAAATATCAGATACTATTCTGATAGTATAAGGAAATTTTTGCTCATCTTCAGGAATTACTGGGGATAGAGCTCTTTCAGCAAGATTGCCATGTCCCAATTCTCTTCTTCCAGGTCCACGTAAATACTTTACCTCACCAACGCTAAAAGGTGGAAAGTTATAATGTAAAAAGAAACGTTTTTTATACTCCTCATCCAACTCATCAATAATCTTTTCATCCGAACTTGTACCAAGTGTTACTACGCCCAAAGATTGTGTTTCTCCACGAGTGAAAAGTGCAGAACCATGTGCATAAGGCAAAATATCAATTTCGCAAGTAATTGGTCTAATCTCATCAAATCCACGACCATCAACTCTTCGGTGTTCTTTAATAATTTGTGAACGAACTAATCGCTTAAAAAGGTTATCAAAAACAGTTTTAATCATCACCTGTTTCTTTTCAAAATCATCTGGAGAAAGTTTCTCTGCGTATTGATTTATTATATTATCCAATAAGTCACCTACGGCTTGCTGCCTATATTGTTTTGATGACAAGTTCATTGCAACTTTTAATTTGTCAGTTGCGAGTGCTGAAATCTCATTTGTTATATCTTCATCTACTACATCACATTCAAAGTTTTTCTTTTCTTTACTTGCTTTTGCAATAAACTCTTTTTCAAATTTAACAATTTTCTTAATTTCATTATTAGCAATCTCTAAAGCCTGAAGCATTTTATTTTCTGAAATTTCTTTAGTGTCTCCCTCAACCATCATAATTGCATTCTCTTTTCCGGCAACAGCTAATTCAAGTTCTGAATTTTCTAACTGCTCAGTAGTAGGATTAACAATAAATTCATCATTAATTAATCCGATGTTAACTCCAGCAATTGGACCGTGAAAGGGAATTTCAGATATAGATAATGCAACAGAAGCTCCTATCATTCCCAAAATATCCGGAGAATTGGCTTTATCATAAGAAAGAACTGTTGCAATTACTTGCACTTCATTGCGAAAGCCCTCGGGGAAAAGTGGTCTAATTGGTCTATCAATAAGTCTCGCAGAAAGTGTAGCGGTTGTTGATGGTCTCGCTTCTCTTTTAAAGAATCCTCCTGGAATCTTTCCTGCTGCATACATCTTCTCAACAAAATCAACAGTTAACGGGAAAAAATCTATACCTTCTTTTCTCGCCTTTGAAACTGCTGCAGTCACTAAAACTACTGTGCCGCCATATTGAATCAATACTGAACCGCTTGCTTGTTTTGCCATTCTCCCCGTTTCCAAAATCAACCTTCTTCCAGCAAAATCAGTTTCCATACGAATTATCTTATTATTATACATTTTTTCCTTTTCTAATATTTAGTCACAAACACAAAAAAACTGATAAATTAGTAAATTTGTAAATCTAATTAATTGACAGGCGAACAGGTAACCAGATTAACTAATTAACCAGTTTACCCTATGGAATAGGTTCCACCATTCCACAGGGTGAACTAATTTACAATGCTACTTTCTAAGATTTAGTACTTTAATCAGTTTTCTATAACGATTGACATCCTTTTTTTTGATGTAATCTAAGAGTCTTCTTCTTCTACCAACTAATTGCAGAAGTCCCCTTCTAGAGTGATGATCCTTTTTATGAACTTTTAAATGCTCTGTAATACTAAAAATCCTTTGCGTGAGAAAGGCTATCTGTACTTCAGCAGAGCCTGTATCCGTTTCATGTATTCTAAACTCTTGCAAAATGGCATTCTTGGTTTCCTTATCCAATGGCACTTTTCCTCCTAAATTTATTTTAAGGATTTAACGAAATCCCTTAAGACATCCTGTAAATTGGGATACCCTATTTCTTGTAAGTAATATTTTACTCGGGCTGTAGGCTTGTCAATATTAATAATTCTATTCAAATCAATTGGAGTAGCAATAATTACTGAATCACAATCAGTATTGTTGATAGTTTCTTCTAAATCATTTATCTGTTTGGCAGAATATCCCATAGCAGGCAGTAATAAACCTATTTCAGGATATTTCTCAAAAGTTTCAGTAATAGTTCCAACAGTAAATGGTCTGGGGTCAACTAATTCTTTACAACCGAACTTTTTGGCGGCAACTATCCCGGCTCCATATGTCATCTCACCATGTGTCAAGGTTGGTCCATCTTCAACAATTAATACTCTCTTCCCTTTGATTACTTCTGGTTTATCTATAGAAATTGGTGAAGCAGCATCAACAACCACTGCTTTTGGATTTAGCTTCTGTATATTTTCTCTTATTGTAAGAATATCCTTGTTATTAGCTGAATCTATTTTGTTGATTACAACCACATCAGCCAATCGGAGGTTGGTCTCGCCTGGATAATATTTTAATTCATGTCCAGCACGATGTGGGTCAACAACTGTTATTTGCAAATCGGTTTTATAAAAAGATATATCATTATTCCCACCATCCCAAATAATAATATCGCTTTCTTTTTCCGCTTCATGCAAAATTGCTTCATAGTCAACTCCGGCATAAACTACTGTATTATTATTAATATGTGGTTCATATTCTTCTCTTTCTTCTATGGTACAATTATATTTATCTAAATCTTCATAAGTCTCAAATCTTTGCAATTTCTGCTTTATCAGATTTCCATAAGGCATAGGATGTCTAATAACAACTATCTTCTTTCCCATTGCTTTCAAAACATCAATAACTCGGCGTGTTGTCTGGCTTTTTCCACAACCAGTTCTTATTGCACATATTGATATTACAGGTTTAATAGACTTAATTTGAGCGTTTTTAGCTCCCATAAGTATAAAGTCAGCACCACAGGCATTAACAAATGATGCTTTATGCATAACATATTCATGTCGTACATCACTATAAGCAAAGACCACTAAGTCCACATCTTTTGCCTTTATTAAATCTCCTAATTCCGACTCAGGATAAATTGGAATGCCTCTGGGATAAAGAGTTCCTGCTAATTCAGCAGGATATTTTCTATCATCAATATCTGGAATCTGGGTAGCAGTAAAAGCTACAACTTCATATTGCTCATTATTACGAAAATAGATATTAAAATTATGAAAATCTCTTCCAGCAGCACCCATAATAATAACTCTTCGTTTCCCAAAATGAATGGGATTTACATTTCTTTTTAACATTTTCTGTTTCCTTTCAAATTCCAATTTTGAGTCTTTAACAAAAGTATAGATTGTTTGTGTCAAGGAAAATTATAAGATGAATATATTTATACGGCTATTAATCAAATCAAAAAATCATACATTAATGAGGATTTAATTATTGTGAACCGATGTAAGCCGTCTTGTCACAACCAATCTTGTCATTCTCCGACTTGATAGAGAAATCTAACAACCTAATCCTATTTATATTAAGACAGTATCAACTTGAATTAATTTGAGCAAAGCGAAACTTGATTTAGGTTTTAGTTGCACTTTTATATTGAAAAATTTGACAATATAAATTTTAGGTTTATATTATGAACATAAGTTCATAAAGGAAAATTATGACAAGACCAAGAATAGAACGAAAAGTTAAAGAGCCTCCAAGATTCCAACGGTTTAAACCAGTTGGAATTCCAGCCAGATTATTAGAAAGAATACCTTTAACTCTTGATGAATTTGAAGCATTAAGGTTGGCAGATTATAAAGACTTGGAACATGAAGCAGCTGCGAATCAAATGGGAATTTCCCGTCCAACTTTTACAAGGTTGATTGATGCAGCAAGAAAAAAGGTGGCAAAAGCTCTTGTGGAAGGCAAAGAGATTTTTATAATGGGTG
>Ga0315547_1000047_pt1 | contig 149790 bp, 124 predicted proteins | sample SalMarSW160240MG_2_FD_202542 | JGI IMG/M metagenome (GOLD analysis project Ga0315547, IMG submission 202542) | Salt marsh sediment microbial communities from the Plum Island Ecosystem LTER, Massachusetts, United States - Salt Marsh Sediment SW1601-240 ...
GGATGACGGAGACCCCCACCCGTACGGGCGCTCGTCTGGGAATTCCCGCCCCTATGGCGAACAGCAACGCTCACCCATAGAGCAGGGCATTTAGCCCTGCGATAAGAGTTGTTCAAACATCCCGTTCAAGGACCGCGGGTGGAGCTGAAGCTCCACCCTTACATCTTCGGTAACTCTACCCCGCATTTTGTGTGGGAGCTTGAGACTATAATCGAACCATCAAAAAGTAGCTCATCTCCTCTTTGGTTTTCTTCCCTTAATTATATAGATGTGGCCGGAGCCGCAGACGAAATACTCACCATCCTTGATTTGCTGTCGAAACGCTCGCATGTTTCTCTCGTGTATTTCTCGATAATGTTCATACTCTACGGGATTGCCGCCTCCGGCTATAAACTCCTTTCTTTCCCGATCCATCCAAGTCCTGTACCGCTCTTGATCCAACCATTGTTTCTTCACATGCTCCAGCAGGACTTGTTGGCGGGGACCTTCGTAAGGAGGCTCGATATAACAGACCGCATCATTTTGCCTGATGCCGATTTCACCCAGACCCAGTTTGTTCATCATGAAGGGAACCTTGTTGCCGATACTGCCATCGCCCTGACCCAGTTTGATCCGCCCCTCATTGCAGATAAGAGCTACCTTCTTGAATAACAGTTGCTCGTCTATACTGAGTTCCGGAAGAGACCAGTACCATTTTTCCAACAATACTGATAAATTATCCGGTTCTATGCACATAATAAGCCCGCCCGGTTTGGCCACCCGGATCATCTCCGCAAGAGCTTTATCGGGCTTCTCCAGATGTATCAACAGCGCCTGGCACATGACCAGATCGGCGAAATCGTCGGAAAAAGACAGCTTATATGCGTCACCTATTCTGAAACTGGCTTCCCCACCGGTAGCCCACTCCTTCGCCGCTCTCTCCGCGTCCCTGACCAGTTCCGGCGATGTGTCAACGCCAAAGTAGCGCCCGCCTTGGCCGAAATAGGGCCAATATGTATAACCCAGGTAACCCAAACCACAGCCCACGTCAACTGCAGTCATCCCATGCTTCAGACCCAGCCAGGCGGCTAACTTGTCCAGCGTACCCTCAAGCCACATTGATTCGCGCTGGTAGACCAGCATTTCCTTCCAGCACTTCTCCGACCAGTCTATTTTGTTCTTATCCTGACTCATAATATCCTCCCTGACCGAATCTAACTATTTTTCGATGCATAGGCAACACAAAATGCAGATGTAGGGGCGAATCTTTAGATTCGCCCGAATGCAGGTGGGTGGGGCTTCCCTCCCTTTATGGGAGGGAATAAAAGGGAGGGTGAGATGAGTCTTGGTTCTACGTAAAACACCAGATGCCGGATAGTCCCCCGGACGGGAGACTATCCGACCTATAAGCTAAGAGCATGTTTACTGCTCGGTGGCCTTTGCCCTCTCCTGCTGCGTCATTTCCGCCAAACGCTTGACCTCACTTACATCCAAACCCAACCCTTTGGCCACGCGGGTGCCATAATCCTTGTGCGCCTTATAGAAGATCGCAGTCTGGCGCAGTTGAATGCGCTTCTGGGCGTTGCCCAGGTGATCCACAATGTTGCCCACCAGATGATCTCGATCCTGGTCTGTCATCACCTTGCTGTAGAGGGTACCGGCCTGCACGAAGTCGTCATTGGGAAAGTCGAAGGGATAACGACCGGCCTGTCCTGACAACTCAAAGCGGGGTTCGGCAGAGGTCGGATCCGGCTCCGGTCCGCCGAAGCTGTTGGGCCAATAGTTGGGGCCGTTGCCTCCGCCGTCGTCGGTGCGCATGGACCCGTCACGCTGGTAGCTGCTCTCCGGGGCGTGCTTGGGTACATTGACCGGAATCAGATGATAGTTGGGGCCCAGTCGATGCAGGTGCGTATCATGGTACGAAAAGACCCTGGCCTGCAGCATCTTGTCGGGCGAGACGGCGATGCCAGGAACCACGTTTCCAGGGCAGAAGGCGGCCTGCTCCACCTCTGCGAAGTAGTTTACCGGGTTGCGGTTCAAGACCAGCTTTCCGATTTTGATGGGCGGAACCTCTCCGTGCGGCCAGACCTTGGTGATGTCGAAGATATCCCAGGGGAAGCTCTTAGCCTTCTCCGCCGAAAGAATCTGCATCTCCAAAGTCCACGAGGGATGCTCGCCGCGAGCTATGGCCTCATTCAGGTCACGGGTGGCATGATTGGGATCTTCGCCGGAGAGCCGCTTGGACTCCGCCAGATTGAGATTCTTGATGCCCTGATCGGTCTTGAAATGGTACTGCACCCAGAAATACTCCCCCTTCTGGTTATACCATTTGAAGGTGTGGCTGCTGTAGCCGTTCATGTTCCGATAGGTGGCCGGCGTTCCCCTGTCGGAGAAAAGGACCGTGACCTGATGAATGGATTCGGGCGTGAGGGAGAGAAAATCCCAGAACATGTCCGGATCGGGCAGATTTGTGGCAGGATGCCGCTTCTGGGTGTGGATGAAGTCGGAGAACTTGAGCGGATCGCGGATGAAAAACACCGGCGTGTTGTTGCCCACCAGATCGTAGTTTCCCTCCTCCGTGTAGAATTTGATGGCAAAGCCGCGCGGATCTCGGGCGGCATCCGCCGAACCCCTTTCGCCGCCGACGGTGGAGAGGCGGACCAAAACATCGGTGCGTTTGCCCACTTCCGATAGAAACTTGGCTTTGGTGTATTTGGTAACGTCGGCAGTCACCTCGAAATAGCCGTGTGCTCCTGCTCCTTTGGCATGCACCACACGCTCGGGAATGCGCTCACGGTCGAAATGGGCCAGCTTCTCCAGCAGGTGAACGTCCTGCATCAGCACGGGACCCCGTTCTCCGGCTGTCAGGCTGTTCTGGTCGTCAGCCACGGGGATTCCAAAAGCCGTGGTCAGTTTTTTGGGCTTCTTTTTCATTGCCAACCTCCTTTCTTTTGTTATGAATTCATGTCTATATAGTTATCGGTTATACGATTTCCGCATGAGAATCTTTGGGCGGGTGGCTCGGCAAGCTGGTTTTAGTATGATGGGATTCAATCCCGGTGATCCCTGAATCATCCTTTCCCGCTTGTAGTGAGCTTGTGCTTCGACTTCGCCCTTCGGTCTGAGCTCAGGGTCGAAGACTCAGCACCATGAGCTTGTCGAATGGTCGAACCTATCAAGCGAGAGGGGGAGCAGCTTTTCCCTCCCTTGATGGGAGGGAATAAAAGGGAGGGTGACATAAATTCTTTTACTCAGGCAGTTCTTTTCACCCTCTCCCTAACCCTCTCTCATCGAGGGAGAGGGAACCGGGTTTTCCCTCCCTTGACGGGAGGGAATGCAAGGGAGGGTGAAGCAATCAACGCCATTGGCGGGTTGAACCTCCTTTTTTCCTCACAGCTGATTATTAGGATTAAGCAGATTAAAACATCTTTTCTCAAGATCCTGGGGGCAAACAATCTGCTGCAAAAATCCGCTAAATCAGCTTCATCTGCTGTGAAGAAAAGCCGTAGGGATCCCGCCGCTGGCGGGATGGCTGTCCGCCTTGACTCGCGTAGCCAAGCCTTCACGGCTTGGCACCGAGGCATAAAGCCTCGGCTACGCGGTTCCCACAGAAACACCAGGCAGGGACACTTCTCCCGCCAAAGGCGGGCTCAGTGCAGGCAAACCCCTGTCCCTACACTCCCATTTGTCATTCTGAGGCCCGCCAAAGGCGGGACGAAGAATCTAAGGGCGAGATGCTTCGCTTACCCAGACGGGAGCGTCCGCTCGCTCAGCATGACACGCTGCAATAGCGCGTAGGGGCGAACCTTGCGTTCGCCCGGATGTGGGCGGAGGTGAACTCCGCCCCTACGCGATTACATGCGTTCCAGAACGGCTTCCAAGTCCCACATTTCGCCCTTTACCGGGAAGCTGGCGGTGAGTATCAGCCGATTGCCGGAAAAGCGAAAGTGCCGGACCTGATCCGTGCCGACCCAGCCAGGGAGTTTGCTGCCTTGCACATGGTGCGTGACTGTTCCCTTCTCCGCGTCGACTTCGTAAGTTCCGCAGTAGGCGTCGAATCCTTCGAAGGCTTCTTGTATCTCTTCCGGCATGCCCTCAAACGGGTCATCTGAGGCGAACTTTGGACGGTCGTGGCGCATGCCCAAAAATGACATATGACCGCTCGCGGTATATATGAGCATGCCATAGAGATTCTCGCCATACGGATGAATCACCTCGCCATCAGGCTTTTTCGCTGTCATCGATAAGAACTTCCAGGTACCCACAAGCTGTTCTTCTTGCGTCATAGGTTTCTCCTTCTCAGGAGCTCTCGACTCATCGCAGCCTATAATCATAATCAACACGACCAGAAAAACAAACAAGACTTTTTGCATGCAAAGAGGTTTCATGATAGCTCCTTAAGGTTTTTGAGCCGCGCGGCCGTCCGCTATGGGGTTCTTATTCACCCTCTCCCGCTTGTAGTGAGCTTGTCGAACCTATCAAGGGAGAGGGAATTAACTCTTCTCTCCCTTGTTTATCCGCCTATGGCGGAACGGGAGGGAACAAAAGAGAGGGTGAAACAATCAACGCCATTGGCGGGATGGCTCTCCTTTTTTTCCTCACAGCTGATTATTAGGATTAAGCAGATTAAAACATCTTTTCTCAAGACTCTGGGGGGGGCAAACAATCTGCTGCAAAAAACCGCTAAACCAGCTTCATCTGCTGTGAAGAAAAGCCGTAGGGACAGCCCTTCAGGGTGAATCTCTTCAGGATGAACCCTTGTGGCTGTCCGCTTTCAGGTTCGGACAGGGACATACACTGTCCCTACCCGCTGATATTCAAAGCTTCTCTTGCTGTCTCGAACTCGTCGAGAATTCTCTTGATACGGTCGGTCAATTCCAACTCGCCAGAGGTGCCGCGGTCTGTCCAGTAGTGACCCTTGAGTGCACTTCGCGGTCTGCCGACAACATCCAACAGAATGGCTCCGTGATGGATGGGACTTCGCTCTCGAACAGAGAGCTTTGGTTCGTTCCTGTAGACACCGGTGACTCGGAACGTGCCGTCTGGTGCGCGAATGATCTCCGCTCCCAAAAGCTCGGAAACCGACTCGCTGGTCATCAACCGCAGACTCAGCGAGGAGAACGTCTGTCGCACCACCATGTAACCCTCGATGGGTTCAACTGTTTTGCCTGTGGACGGGTCAACCCAGTTGGATCGTATTGTTACTCGCCAAGTGCCAGAAATATCAGGGCGTTTGACGAACCAGCCCTGGAGGAACGGTAATCGCCAAAGCCAAAGGTCGAAGCCCGCGAGAAGAAACAATAGAACACCTACCACCGTGGAGAAGTGGCGCAGCCAAGAGATCGACACAGCCACTCCGTCAATGATGAGCAGGACGCCCCAGAGGAGCGCCGCCAGGAAAACTACTGCCGTTATGTGCGATCGAGCTATCATAATTCACTACTCCAGTCCAATGTACTTCCAAGCTGCGTCCAGGAAATTATTTGCTTGCCAACAGGTCCACGGTTGGTCCTTGTGGAAAAGATACAGCAGTTCGTTGATTTCCCCCCACTCTTTGCAGTCGTCGAGTTTTCGGGTCTCATTGAATAGATAGGCAAGCGTCCACCGCACATCGGCCATGTACGTGTCATGCCCGAATCCTTTGTTTGGCACGTTCCACACTAGGGATTCGATTAGATACGAGGGGATGGGTTTCACCGCTCGGATTCCTTTTTCATCCATTTGATTTCGGAGTTTCTTCAATATACGTACTATTCTCTTGAAGCGACGACCTGTCGCGTCGTTTTTTCGCACGCCGTTTTTATAGTGTTGCTCCGGCCAGTTTATGATCCGCCCGCCCTTGTCAGGACGAAGTTCGGTTCCGGAAATGCAATACGGTTTTCCTTCGCTGTCACGCTGGTACCTTCGATGCTCAAAGCAAGGCACGACGTCCGCATCCACTCGATAAGTGTTCGCACGCACTTCCAAAGCCTTGTTCCCGCGACTAACTGCTGAGGAGCCGAAATACTGTCGAAGTGCCTGCTCCACCTCGTTCTTGAACTGAGAACAGGTGTATGAACCTAGAGTCAATCCGACATCTGAATCCGAGAGGCCTTTGGCAAAAGCATAGTCTGTGTAACAATAGTCCATGCAGCAAACACATATGTCGACGTCGCTGTCCAAACGCACGTTCGTGTTGTTCCGGTACGAACCTTGGGCAAAGACATTTATCTCTAGTTTTTGCAGAGTCTGGCTTGATCTAATTGCCTCGCCGATCATTCTTTTTGCATTCTCACATCTTTCTTCCTCTGTGTCGCTTGGCGACTTAGCCAAGCTCAGGAACGAAGTTTCCCAATCCACTAAAACCTCCCGTGACCGATGACACCGCACGCTTCCGGGCCTGCAGCATCGTGCCCCTCTTGATTTTCCTGCTGCCCAGGGAGAATTGGCTTTTCCCTAAGGCCTTTCTCAGTGACAATATACTTGTTCTCTCGCTAGATTGGCAACCGTTTTTTCAGCGAACACATGCAGGACTGATCCGACTGTTCTCTTTCGGAAGTTCTCCAACGGTTGGCCTACGGATGCTGGTGAGATTGCCCGCTCCTCGTGCGGCGGAAAAGGATGTATCCTAACAGGGCAAAGATAACTAAAGAGAGGATATCTCCCAATGATCCTGAGAGGAGGAAGCCCACGCCTTTTGGCTTTCCTAAAAAGAATGCATACAAAGCTATGCCCACACCCAACAACCCCTCACCAGCTATAAGCCCGGAGCCGAAAAGAATTCCCTTTTCTCTTCTCTGGTTAAGCTGGCTTTCATCGTGTGCATATTTTTTCTCTATGAAACGCCTTATGCATCCTCCAGCAAAGATGGGGGTCATGGTGGAGACTGGCAGGTAAAGCCCCACTGCAAAAGGAAGAGAGGGTAAGCGGAAAAGCTCAACTATGCCGCTAAGCGCGGCTCCGGCAATAACAAAACCCCAGGGAATCTGAGCGTGCAAAACCCCCTCGATTACGGTCTTCATCAAAGTTGCCTGAGGGGCGGGCAGGTCAGTGGAGCCAAATTCATAAGCGCTGTTTAAAATCAACACCGCACCGCAAACAGCAAAAGCAGAAGTTGCGGCACCGATAAGCTCTCCGATCTGCTGTCTGTTCGGGGTGGCACCTACTAAGAATCCGGTCTTGAGATCCTGAGAAGTATCACCGGCTATGGATGCGCCCACACAAACCACGGTGCCCACGGTCAAAGCCGCCACCATGCCTATCTCATCTGTCCAGCCTAAAAGCACAAAGATCAGGCTGGTGCCCATAAGGGTCATGATGGTCATGCCAGAGGTGGGATTGGAGGAGACTCCCACCAGACCGACTATGCGTGAGGATACCGTAACAAAGAAAAAGGCGAATATGGCTATGCACAGAGCCCCCACCAATCTCATGGATACGGATTCCACATTGCCCAGTATGTGAGGTACCAGAGCGATAATCAGGATTATTACAGCCACACCTCCAAGAACATAGGTAATGGGCAGATCAGCCTGAGTTCTGTCTATTTTTGCCGGTCCGGTCGAGGTATGGGATGGAGTTTTCTTCATTCTGGATTTCATCTCATCCAGGCTCAATTTGAAGGACTTTATCATAGTGGGAACCGATCTTATGATGGTGATTATACCTCCGAAAGCGACTGCTCCGGCTCCTACATACCTTATATATCTATTCCAGATCTCAGACGGGCTCATGTCGGCTATAAGCTTAGTGGTCTCAGGGAACAAGGGGACGGTCATCCCTTTCCCAAAGTAATTGATCAGCGGAATCAATATCACCCAAGAGATCAAACCGCCAGCCACCATGATCCCGGATATGCGGAATCCCAGAATGTAGCCCACCCCTAGAAGAGCAGGGGTGGTCTCGATTCCTATCTGTGCCTTTGGCAATCCCGGAATGGCGGAATGCACTTTATCTTTCCATAAGTGCAAAAAGCCGATGAAAAACTTGTATACAACACCAATCCCCAATCCCAGAAAAACGTTGCTGGCTTTGGCTCCTCCAGTCTCGCTGGCGACTAAGACCTTGGCACAGGCGGTCCCTTCAGGATAGGGGAGCTTCTTGTGTTCCTGGACTATTAAGAACCTCCTCAAGGGGATCATAAAAAGAATGCCTAAAAGCCCTCCCAACATAGCCAGGCTTGCCATCTGCACCAGTGTAGGATTCAAACCCCATAAGAATAATGCGGGAATGGTAAAGATAACCCCCGAAGCCAAAGAGGAACTGGCAGAACCTACGGTTTGAGAGATATTGTTCTCCAGAATGGTGGTCTTTCCAAAAAGAGGTCTGGCAAAGCGGAAGAAAGCTACGGTCATCACCGCCACCGGAATGGAGGTGGAGACGGTCAAGCCGGCTTTTAAGCCTAAATAGGCATTAGCCGCTCCAAACATTATCCCGAAGATGATCCCGGAGATCAACACCTTGGGGGTGAACTCCGGAATGAGCTTCTCTTTGGGAACGTAAGGTTGGAATTCTTCTGCAGGGTTCTTTTGCGAATTGCGCCTTTCTTCTTGCATATGGCTAACCTATCTTTTTGTTCAGTTCAATGTCCACTGACTTTTTCCCTCCCTCAATGGGAGGGAACACGAAAACTCATTTAAAAAGCTGGGAGGGTTTCACGATTTCAAAATCCTTTTCTTTAAGCCATAGATCAAAAATTTTTTCGGGCTTTTTCTCTTCCTTCAGCTTGAAGTTAAAAAAACCAAAAGATTTCCCCAAATATAACAGCTTCACCTCTTTTGTCAAGCTGACTTCCAAAACACTTGATTACTTACAACAATCGTCGTGTGCGATAACCAAAAGATTTTAAGGTCTGTTTTAAATCCTTTTCTGCTAGACAGGGCGACTGGATTGCTCAGAAAAAATTTAGACGTGTACAGGGTAAGGTTAAAACAGAGGCAGAAAAGAGAAGTAGAATTATTTGTAGCTATTGAGGGTTATGTTTACACCTTTTACCGTTTTACAGGATGTTATTTGTGAACTTTTGGAAAGAAGGGGGTTGATTTGAAGCAAAATGGAAACAGTTAAAGTCGAACATAAGTTCGACTCCCACCAATTCCGTTTCTTTCAAATAGCGGCGGCGGGGGGGATTTGCGGCAGTGCTGAGGCTTTCCCAGACGAGCGCCCGTACGGGTGGGGGTCTCCGTAAGCCGAAGCAAACCTGCGACCTTCCCCCGCCTTCGGCGGGGGACGAGCTACCAGCCTTGCACTATAGATCGGGCGGGGGTTTAACCCCCGCCCGAACAAGCTCTTTTGTTAGAATAAAAAAATAGCGGGGGCAGGATTTGAACCTGCGACCTTCGGGTTATGAGCTTTATCGTGCCATTTTCTTAACCTCTTGGCAGATGGGCTATTGCAAATACACATAACGAGTTGTTAGTTTTGCAATAGCCCATCATAACCCACCAAAACCCACGTAAACCTAACCCCAATTGAAACAGAATTGAAACAGTTGGTTGAACTCCCCACATTGTTTCTTCTCAAGAGATCAGATTTTTCAGTTTGATAGTCAAGACCGCCAAAGAATCTTAAACCTTGACAAACTCGGAGCGCCAAAAATTAATTTACAACTATGAATCCAGAGAGAAAATGAGCATAAGGCGAGTCATGAATAGCTCCTTGAATCGGGTAAATGAACGCCTTTGAGGTTGGTGCAGCTGGCACCCATACCTCAGAGATAATAGATGACAGAGACACGTGGAAATTCTTAAAGCTTTAGCCTTTGAGCGTTTCTTAATTGAAATATCCTTTCAAAAGAAGGGCGAGCTTTTTCTGGAAAAATATGTTGACTGCTGAAGGAAAAGTGGCTATATTTAGCTGTCAGTTTCTGTCAGTCAAAACATCTAGGAATCAACCTGGAATTTGTGATAGCCCTGAGTGACAGGGAAGTCTGAGTTGAAGGCAAAACGAAAAACGAACTCAAAGTTGGCCCAGAGTAGCCTGATCACGTTTTCTTTTATGAGCCAAGGCACTTCGCACTCCATCAAACTTCACATAAGGAAACGCAGACTTTGCACTTTCATCAGAAACTTCGGAGACGACGGAGAAGTTAATCTGATGATCAGAGGAGGGAAGATTTCCGCTAGAGTGGAGTATTTGGGAAGCTCACAGTCTTTTTTGGGGATTTTGGGTGCCGATGGGAAATGGAATGGTAGGCTTGCAAGGCAGCAAAAGAAAGAAAAAATCACCCTTTTCATAAGAAAGGGAAAAATCAGCCGCAGAAGAATAAGTCAGGTTTCAAAACTCCTTGAGGGTGATTCCAACATTCTGCTTGAGAGGGGAAAGAGAAGAAAATCAAAAACAGCAGATTCTCAATTCGAGGTAAAACTGGCGCTGTCTCCGAAGCTTGAAGTTTCTGGATTCATCAAACACAAATCTGGCAGACATCATACCAGGATAGAATTAATTCCAGGTGGAAGATGGAACGTAAAAGGATGGCTTAAACTGACAGGCGGAAGGTTTTTATACTCAGGAGAAATCGGTAAATGTCAAGCCCGTTTTGAAGGAACGCCTCGCTTTGTTCCGGAAAGAAGTGACTTCAGGAAAGGCTAACATTTTTTATTGTATCCAGTCGGAAGTATCTTATCTTTTTTTTAATTTGTCCCGCCAAATACCAGTTTCCTTTCTTATAGAGCAAAGCTTTAGGAACCAGTTCAATCACCTTAGAGGACCGAGCTGAAACATAACGCAACTTGATTTTTTTCTCCGCCCGCATCACTTGCTTGAGGAGTTCGAATACAAGAGCTACACCTTCACCAGAGTGTCTCTTTTCCGACTGAACAGTGATCTGCTCTTTTGCTTTTTTATAATCAACTTTGATTTTTTCGGGTACCAAAGACTCAAGCTTTGCCAATGTCTGCTTGGCTGACTTCCTCAGGCAGTCCACTGATTCAACCAGATCGGAGTTTAGTCCTATGTACAGGGTTAGGAGTTCATCAACGGTGAAATTAAGAGGTGGCAAGAAGGCATCGGTAAGGAATTTGTATCCGCCATCGAAATAGATTGGGACTCTAGCTCCAGATAGCGCTTGAATGTCCCTGAAGATGGTCCTCTCAGAAACCTCACATTCATTAGCCAGATCAGAGGCGTTGAGATTTCTTCTAGATCTCAGAAGATTTAAAATCAAAAGTAGGCGGTCTGATTTGGCCATTTTTAGCGAAGCGAACGTATTTTTGATACAGACTTAATAAGGTTCCCCGATAGCGTGGACGGTTCTAGTGACTCATAATTTCGGGTTAATGTGACAGCTCGTTCGATCTCCATTCTAAGTTCACAGACATTATCGGGCCAATTATATTGCAAGAGAAGCTCGAGTGCATCAGGAGCGATTCCTAAGACATTCCTCTTCTGTTCCTTATTAAAGTCAGATATGAATTTCTCAACCAACTTAGGGATTTGCTCTTTCCTTTCTCTGAGAGGAAGAATTCTGATCTTGAGGCAGAAAAGACTATTCAAGAACTTATGAAGTTGAACGTTGTTTAGCGATTTCTTATGTCCACTCGTTTGCAGAGAACCGATCACCCCAAGACTGAGAAGTTCGTTTCTGGAGAATGCCTCCGTTTTGCCCAAGTCCTCAAAAAAATCAGAAAGTTGGGCAAGTAGGTGTGCCTGTAACAGATCAACCCTTCTCATGAAAAAGGTATCCCTTTGTGTCGATCTTCGAAGTTTTTTGAAAAAAACTGGGGAGGTGAGTTGTTCGACGATCCTTGTCTGTTTACGAACGGTCTGTTCACAATCACAGACCACGAACTCGCCTCCCCAGTTTCTCTCCCGATGGATCAGTTCGGCAAAGTGCTCCTTACCTACCCCACTTTCTCCTTCTAACACCACATTCAAGGAAGATTGGACCGCTCGATTGATCTCGTGGTAAACTTCCTGGGTCGTATCGACCATCCTAGATATTCCCGCATTCTAAAGGATGAGTTGCAAGATGATTGCAATTGCGTTGATGATTGAACTTCCGTCGCCGCCATTTGATCCACTTGGAAGGGGCTCTTCAGGTGGAGGCGGGGGCCACTGACCTCCACCGCCAGCATAAACTACGCTTCCGGTAACGCAGGTGAGCAACAAAAGCGCTACGACGATGAGGGTGAGGAGCCCAAATGAATTCAGCCTGGAAAGCATGGAAACCTCCTTGTTTGAGGGTTTTTGGGTCTTCCCAAGCCGAACTATTGCAAGTCTGGTGCCCAAAATATGAGCAGTGAGTTTACTCTGTGTGGGCCAGGGGCTTAGAGTAAAAGCCGAAGATCAGTTTTCTCAGAGTAATGGAAAGGTGGCTCGTCGAAAGTGACGAAGCAGTGAAGGAGTGTTCGTAACTTTAATGTGCGAAAAAGGTTACTAAAGATGCCACTTTCGCCGAAGCGCTTGCTAGAGGGACTTTTGAGGGATATAGTCTAAGTTATTTGTGGAGAAGTGAGTAAGGAAGAGAATCGTCATCTATGACGGCTTGATTCGGTCAAGCTTCTTGATTTTGTGCTTCTTGATCCTCCTCCTCAGTGTGGTTTCATTCAAGCCCAACTCCTCAGCTGCTTTGGCCTGATTCCACTTGTTGTCCTGCAAAGCCCGAATGATCTTTTTCTTTTCCACCCAGTCTAACACTTCTTGAAGCTTACCATATTTATCCAGATTGACCAATTCCTTTCCCTTCAGAATCTCTTCCGGTAAGAGCTCCCGGGGAAAGGTTCCATTGTTGTTTAGCAGGGTCGCACTCTCAATAAGATGTTGCAACTCTCTGACATTGCCCGGCCAGCTATAATTCTGAAAGGCGGTAATTATGTTCTTCGTCACCTTAACCCCCAGTTTATTATTCTCTTTTGAGAATTTCTTCACGAAGTAGTGCACAAAGTAAGGGATGTCGTCCTTCCTTTCGCGAAGCGGGGGAATAGTGACAACTATTGGATTCAGTCTGAAATACAGATCCTTTCTGAATGCGCCTTCTTCGATATTCTTTTGCAGATCCATGTTAGTGGCCGAGATTATTCTGATATCTACCTTGATCGATCTTTGCCCACCTACTCTCTCAAACTCTTTTTCTTGTAAAACCCTTAGGACCTTAGCTTGGACAGACAGGCTCATGTCTCCGATTTCATCCAAAAAGATAGTTCCGCCATCTGCCAACTCAAATTTCCCCTTTCTGAAGCCAACCCCAGTGGCTGTTTTTTCCTCAATACCGAAGAGTTCACCTTCTAGCAAGGTTTCAGGCAAGGCAGCGCAGTTTACGCGTATAAACGGTCCGTCTCTCCTCTGACTTCTTGTATGGATCAGATGGGCAATTAGCTCCTTGCCAGTTCCACTTTCACCATACACCAAGACACTTGTTTTTGAATTGGCAACTTTCTCCACTAGATTGAAAATCTCCTGCATTTTTGCGCTTTTTCCGATGATGTGAGGATATTGGTAGGATTTGTGCAGGACCCCTTTCAATTGAAAAATTTCCTCATTGGCTTTGACATACAGTTCGCTTTTTTCAATAGCGGTAGCGATCAGACTGGCAAAGGCCTTGAGAAAATCAACATCTTCTGAAGAAAATACCGCAGGGAGGCTTCGATGATCTAAGTAAACCGTTCCGATAAGCCTATTTTTAGTTCTTAAGGGGACACAAAGGATGGAAAGAATGTTATACATGATTACACTCTTGCTACTAGCAAACTGTGGATTCTCTATTGCGTTTTCCACGATCAAAGGTGAATCGCTTTCGATCACGTCTTTCAGAACTCGCCGGCTGATGGCGATGGCATCCTCAGAGGTCTCCGTTTCAATCCCTTGGGAAACCTTTAGTTCAAAAGACTTATCTGTCTCAGAATAGAGAATAATAGCTCCTCTCTCTGCATTTAGGAGTTCTATGACCAATTCCAAGGCTTTTGATAACAACTCATCTGTGTCCCAAATACTATTCAATAGTTCCGCCAGCTTATAAAAAGTCTGGATTCTTTCTCTCTCCAGATGTCGCATGTCTTTCATTTGGCCTAACAAAGCCTCCACCTCCTTCCTCTTTCCCTCAATTTCCAACTTTTGGAAGATATTCAAGGCCTCACATAAAAACGCTTTTCCTTCTTTGATCCTCCCCATTTCCAGCTTGATCTTCCCAAGTTCAAGAAATGTTTTGCCAAGTTCATATCTTGCCCCTAGTCCTTTGAATAGACTGCCACTTTCGAGAAGGTATTTCAAATAAGTCTCCCTCTCTCCTTTGCTCTTCAGGAGATGGGCATAAACTCTCTTGAAGATTCCTTCGAACCACCTGTTACTTAGTGATTCTATGAACGGTCTAATTTGATTCAGATGTTGTTCAGCCTTTTGGACATTCCCCATCCGGAGAGCAAGTTCTCCCAATCCAAGCTGAGCCTCAGCCTGTCCAAATCTGTCCCTACCTTTTGAGAAAAGTTCCGTTGACTGGTGCAGACTTCGCATGGCTAGATCAAAGTCGCATTGTGCCGTTGCCATCTTCCCTGAGACAAGCAAGCATTCAGCAACCCTGCCTTCTTCGCCCAGCTCTCTGCCTATTCTTAGGCTTTTTTTCAAGTAATGAGAAGCTTGTCTCCATTCTTCCTTGCACGCGTGGAGCTCTCCCAGATTACAATAAACCAGAGCCACACCACTTCTGTCTCGCAGTTCCTGAAACAATTGAAGAGAGCCGGTGAGGTGTTCTAAACATCTGTCGAATTGACCCTTCCTCACATAACTCAATGCCATGTTATTGTAAGCCAGAGCTAGTCCTTTCAAATCAGAAACCTGTTTCTTGAGTTCCACGGCATTTGAAAGATGTTCCAGAGCCTGATCCCACTGGCTTAGATCGATATAGACTAAGGCTAGGTTGTTTTCCAATACAGACAGCCCATATGGGTCAGAAGACGATTGCATAGCCTCAAGCGCCTTCAGGGAGTACTCAAGAGCTTCATTTGGCACTCCCTCACTTTGCAGGAGCAAACCCAGAGCGATATAGCACTCAACCGTATTTTGAATTTCTCCGAGTTTCTGGAAAATGTTGAGGCTTTTTGACAAATTCTCGAAAGCCTGGCGATAATTACCCAATGACCAATAGACGCCCGCCAGACAGTTCAAAGCTTTTCCCATCTCTCTTGATAACTGTTGATCCTTGAGTGTAGAGATTGCCTGCTCTGAGTAATGCATTGCCTTATGATAGTCACACTTATTAGTATGAAGCCAACTTAAGTCAATGAGCACAGCACTGTGATCTTTCGGCGAGTCTTGAGGATCCAGCAGCCGCATTGCTTCACGGAATAGTTCTTCACTCCTTTCATGTTGACCTGTTTTTTCGTAGATCCGTGCCATTCTCCTACAGATCTGCCCAACCTTTTGGTTATCAATACCCTTGGTTTTCTCCAGATCTAGGGCTTTTTGAAAATAGCTCAGGCTTTTGGTGTAATTGCCTTCAGCATCATAGTGTTCTGCTAAACTACAGAAAAGCTCTTCTTTAGGCTTCAAGGCTGAGAAAGGACACTCATCATAGAGTTCCAAGGCGCGCAAGTAATAGTTTATGGCTCGACTCCTTTTGCCTATGTTCTCCGCTCTTTGAGCAGCAAGGAAAGCGTATCTCAGCGCATACCCGCAATCTCCGGCTTGGTAAAAGTGATCAGCCAATTGCTCAAGATGGCCTTCAATCTCACTAGCGTATCTCTTTTCCAAGTAGCGGCCAACTTTTTGGTGAAGATGCCTCCGTTTTTCCCGATCTATCTGCTCATAGATGAAATCACGTGCGAAGCCATTCAGAAAACAGATTCTTTTCTCATCTAATGCCTTGGATGATAGCTGTAGAATCTGCTCTGAAAAAATGTTCTCTATGTGCCGCTGAAGAATCCTGGAATCGGCCCCAGAGATATCACTTAACAGGTCAATACCAAATTCTTGACCCAAGACTGATGCAATAGAAAGCAGATCTTGCTCATTCTGACTGAGATGCTGAATACGATCCGAGATACATTTCGCAAACTCTGGTGGAATAGGAGCCGATTCAATCTGTCCCGATTCCACCATCCAGTGACCGTCTCGCCTTTCGATCTGGTTATGATTGGCAAACCATTCCATCAATTGTCTAATCAGAAGCGGGTTGCCCCCAGTTCTTCTATGGAGTGCTGCGGCGATTTCATCTTCCTTTTCTTTCAACGTAAACATTGAGCAGACCAGTCTGCTCACCTCAGACTCTATCAATCTCTCCAGCTTGATTCGAATAGTCGCACCTCCACTAATTGAGTTAATCAGCCGCACAATCTCGGATGCGCTTTTGTCTTTCTCAGAAGAGGTGAACTGGTTTGTAACGGTAAAACACAGCAAAACCTTCTTGTTTTGCGTTTGATGAATCAGATCACAAAGGAACTCAAAGGCCGGATCATCAGCCAACTCCAAGTGCTCGAAAATCAAAACTGAGGGTTGCGAAATACTCTCTAAGAGATGAGAGAAGCCCTCTTGAAACGCTCGCACAGATTCACTGCTAGCCAAAGAAACCTCGACCACCGACCCACCTTCAAGTTGAGCCCAAGCTTTAAACTCTTCTAACAGTCCTGTTTTCCCAATGCCTGATTCGCCGGAGAGAAGGACTAGTGCACTTCTGCCGGTCGAAGTTTGATTGAGAGTCTTTCTTAGAATAGCAAGCTCTTTTTCTCGTCCAACGAAATCGGAAGACAAGATCAGACTTTTTGCCAGAGGGGCCATGAGACCATCAGCGTCAAGTCCTGAGATTTTTGCCACTTCGCTTAAAACTTCCTTTGCTGAAAAGTAGCGATCTATTGGATCTTTTTCTAGTAGTGTTAGGATTAGGTGTTTCAAGCCGGGGGGTAGCGAAGGATCCTCAGGGATTATCACTTCTTTTTCCAGGTGACTTTTGGCCAGATCCGTGATCTGTTCTTCATCAAAAGGTTTCTTTCCAAACAAGGTCTCGTAAATTAGAACACCTAGTGAGTATAGGTCTGCTTGATGATTATATTTCTCGCCTCTAATGATCTCTGGGGCAAGATAAGGGATAGTGCCTTTCCACCAGGCAAAATCCTTTGCCGTTTCATATTCAGCAAAGCCAAAATCGGTAAATTTTAGAGTCAGTTGACTGTCGGGAGAGTCAGTAATCAAGATATTGGACGGCTTGAGGTCTCCATGAATTATTCGTTTGGAATGGAGAAAATCCAGGGTAGTGCAAATTTGAATGAGTAAGCCCCAGAATTTCGAATAATCCAATGGTTGAAGAAACGCCCTCCAATCTTTTCCATCAATATGCTCCAAGGTAAAATATGGCTCGCCTTTGTCGTTGGTGCCAAAATCATACACCTTCACGATATTAGGATGCTGGAGCTTCCTTAGAAGAAGAAATTCCTCTTTGAATCTTTTGACGTGCTCGGACTCCTGACTCAAAAGAACCTTTATTGCGACAGTGTTCCGTCCCAAAAGATCAATCGCTTTAAAGACCTTACCGATTCCGCCGGAGCCGATCTCTTTCAATATCTGGTAACGATTGTTAATCATCGGTTGCGATGTTGAATAGTCAACATACGCTTAGAATTCGTGACTATAGCAAGTAAGAATAATATAACAACAAAAAGCCAAATTCCAACCGTTTTTTCCACTAGAAAAGAGCGCGAAATTTCATTCTATATAGCTTTGTCTAGGAAAGCAGTTTATCTTGTGCTCACCAATGTTCTATCATTTAAGGCAAAGCGGGAGTTTGGTTTTCACACCAAGAGCGACAAGCCCCGGTCCATCCCAATCAACAGTGAGCTGGAACAAATCCTGAACAATCTCCCCGTGCGCAGAAGATTCGTCTTTGACAACGGGGACGGGCAACCGCTTTATTGTCCGGATTACTACACTCAGAACTTTGCGAAGATCTTGAAGCGGGCGGGAATCAAGAACGGTAATCTTCACACGCTCCGACACACTTTTGTGTCGAGGTTGGTGATGGCTGGAGTGGACTTGACGACGGTGAAAGAGCTTGCTGGACATGCGAGCATAAGCACCACGATGAGGTATGCTCACCTGTCTCCGGATCACAAAGCCAGGGCAGTTGAACTGCTATGCTCCGGTGCCATACCGGATACAAAACGGATACATTCTGATACGGACTTCGTTCCCCCTTCTCGTAACTCGTTGGGATTCAATAGCGGGGGCAGGATTTGAACCTGCGACCTTCGGGTTATGAGCCCGATGAGCTACCAGCCTGCTCTACCCCGCGATCTTTTTTCAATATATCTTATACGTTTCGATTGTCAAGCAATATAAAATAAAAGTTTAAAGTTCAAAGTTTAAGGTTTAAAGTTTAAAACTACTCACCTGCCACTGGGAAAAGAAAGGATTTTCATATTACCCTTTTTAAATTACGTTTGATTTTTTCTAGCTTGTTTTATTTTGTTTTTTGCTCGATTGTGTTCTTCCAAGGTGGAAGAGAAAATGTGAGTGCCATCTCCCCTGGCTACAAAATATAGATAGTTTACGTCCGCCGGATGGAGTGCGGCAAGAATGGAAGCTTTCCCTGGATTTCCAATCGGTCCCGGGGGAAGACCGGGATATTTGTAAGTGTTGTAAGGCGAATCTACCTTGAGATCCTTAAGCAAAAGTGGCCGATCAAGCTCAGGTAAAGCATAGATCACCGTGGGATCGCATTGCAGAAGCATCCCCCGTTTCAAGCGATTATGGTATACCGCTGAGATCATCTCCCTTTCTTCCCCATCTTTGGCTTCAGCCTCGATCATGGAAGCCAAAGTCATCACCTCCGCTAAAGAGAAACCAATCTTGTCGGCGTGTCTCAGTAGACTATCAGTGAAAGTTCTCTTGAACTGTTCTACCAAAATCTGAGCTACTTTTTCAGCTGAAGTCCCCCAGGAAAGCTTGTAAGTGTCAGGAAATAGATACCCTTCCAAGTTGGAGGCGGGAAGTCCCATGTTTTTTGCAAACTGGCTGTCGGTTGCTACCAGTACAAACTCTGAGGAGTCGATCTGAATTTCTCTTTTTAAAATTCCGGCAATCTGTTTTATAGTCAGTCCTTCCGGAATGGTCACCTCACTTAGTGTGACGTCTCCTTTGATGAGTTTGTTGAAAACAGAATACAACGTTACCCCCTTTTCAAAATCGTATCTTCCCGCCTGAATGTGCCGATCTTTCCCCAAAAGCTTAGCCAGGATCAAAAGTCCGGTTCCGTCTTTTATCAGATTTGCTTCATTCAATCTGTCAACGATCCGGGTCATGCTGTCACCCTGCTTTATTGTAATACAAACAGAGTTTTCTTCTGCTTGCCAAAAGATAGGGAGGATCATCCACTGAATCACAAAAAATAAGAGGACCAAACCAAGGATGGAAGCGAAAACTAAAAGGGGGCTTTTTTTGACTAAACGGAAGAAGGTAAAAATCACCGAAAAGATGACCAGAAACACCGAGGAGAGAAATATCAAAAAAGAAGAGACGAAAAAGGCGATCCAGTCCTTCATGGTTGTGTATTTATACTCAGATTTCATCGGTTAAAGATTTTTCGTTTAAACTATCCAGATAGCTTTGCAAAATCAGGATGGCGGAGATTCGATCCACTACCCCCTTTTTCTTTTGTTTGATTCCCATCTCTCTCATGCTCCTTTGTGACTGAACCGAAGTCAATCTCTCATCCCAGGTTTTTACCACTGCCCCAGTTTTCCGGGTTAACTTTTCGATGAACTTTTTCACCTCTTCACCTTTGAAACCGATACTTCCATCCATATTCTTGGGCATTCCCACCACTATCTTCTCCACCTCTCTGTCCTGGATTATCTTTTGAATATGAGAAAATACATCTTTAGTTTTTCTGGTATCGATGGTAGGAAGCCCCTGCGCGGTAATTCCCAAAGGATCGGAGATAGCCAGCCCGATTCGCCTTTCCCCAAAATCAATTGCCAGAATTCTTGACATAGTTCTTACGCCAAAGATTTGGTTTTCTCGAATAGTTCTTATATTTTCACCTTTCTTAAGCTTGCTGCGGCCTGCTCTGGAGTGGTGGCATTGATGTAAAGCCCGGTTCCCCATTCGAATCCATCTATTCGAGTGTAGCGGGGCATGATCTCTATGTGCCAGTGATAATCTTGACTTAAAGTCTTCCAGGCCTCACCTCTTCTTTTGGTTCGGTTAGGACCGGAGTGAAGGATGAAGTTATAAGGTGGATCGTTTAAAAGTATCTTTAATCTAAGCAGAACTTCTTTAAGCAGGAAAGACAGGTTCTGGCATTCTTCATCACTTAAGTTTTCAAAATCGGCGGAATGTTTTTTGGGCAAAATACAAACCTCGTGCGTAAAGCGGGAGGCAAAAGGGGCAATGGCAAGAAAATCAGAATTTGAACAGATCACTCTCTTCTCTGTGGAAAGCTCCTGCTTGATAATATCGCAAAATACACATCTTTCTTTGTAATCGTAATACTCCTTTGCTCCGGTCAACTCCTCTTTTAAGTTCTTGGGGGTAATCGAAACACCGATAAGCTGTGAATGAGCGTGCTTTATAGGGGAAGATCCGGCTCTTTCTCCATAGTTCTTAAAAACGAATATCGACCTGAGCCTCAAATCCTTTTTTAGGTCTGAAATTCTCTGTTTGTACGTTTGGACAACTTTTTTGATTTGCGAAGCTTCCAAATCAGCCAAATTGGATATATGCTTGGGCGTCTCGATGATTACCTCGTGCGCTCCCACCGCATTCATCAGGTCATACATTCGCTCTGCCCTTCTGTCCAGATCCAGCTCCACTCTTAAGGTCGGAGAGATGTTGGGCACCACCCGTACCTCCCAGCCCGGTGCATCCTTTTTAGACCCTTTAGCTCTCAAGGCAAAAATCTCCGGGGAGGTATACTTTTCGTTACCCTCGCAAAAGGGACAAATCCCCTCCTGGATCAATTTCTCCATTTCAATTAGACTGGAAGGCTGATCTTTCTTCCCATCCGGGTTGATTACCCATCTACCCGTGATAGGGTCTCTTCTTAAGGTAGGCATTTTTAAAATTCCGGTTTAATGGTTCAAAAGTTCAAAGGTTCAATCTTTAAAACAAAAGATTTCGAGATTATAGTAAGTGGCAATAAGAAGGTTGTCAACATATATATTATCGGTTAGAGGAGAGTGGTTCATCTTCTGTGGGCTTAAGTGGAGAAATCTGCCAAAACAACCCCTTCTCCATCTTTTTCAAAGAACTCTAAAAGAATACCTCTCTTAGCCCACCCCGGCTTTTCTCAATTTTAATTTCGGGCAGGGCTTTTATGTTGATTCTAAAATAGTAACCTTCTCGGTATCCGGTGGCGATCCAGGTAAATCTTCCCTCCCAACAGTGCATGTCCCGGTAAAACTCAAAAGTCTGCTCGGTGATTTTGTTTTCTGAAAAGTCGTAACGATTATGGTAGCTTAAAAGCCAGTGCCGGGTTATGGGCAGACGCAAAGAAGCGGTGGCCCAGTGCGTTTTGCTTCCTCCTCTGGTTTGGCTATATCTATGGCTGACGTTTATACTCCAAGATTGAGTTACTTTCTTTAAAAAACCCTCTGCTTCATATTCACCGCTCTCAGACGTTTCCGCTTCACCAAAAGTCTTCTGGTCATGTCCTTCTTTTGTTCCCAAGCTTGATTCCTCCCAGCTTCCCCGGAGATTTATGCGAGTATCCAAACTGAAAGATAACCAGCGGGGTGATAGTAGTTTCAATTTACCGGACTTATCATAGAAATCGTGGATCACAGAGAAAGCTAAGTCCACATTCTTGACCGCATACGAACGCAGAACCGTGGAAAGATTGGACAGTTTGTGTTCCTTGGCTAAGAAGTTGTATCCAGAGGAGAAATTCAAATTAAAAAGATTTGTCTTTTTCTCCACCTCACCTCCGTCTTTTGTGGACTTGGTCTTTATCTGAACGAGATTGCTCAGTCCGAAACTTGCCGCCTTTCGTTTTGCTCCTGAGCCTCCCCTTCCGGTATAGGAAAGATATTCCTTCTTGCGGGTAAACTCAGGCTGCCAGGAGATGTTCACATTTGGCGTCATCACGTGCCTTATTCCCAAAAGCTTTCCTATCCGGGGATGAAAGGTGCCGTAAAGAACTGTATTGGCGGAAATATTGGCAGAATAAGCTCCTCTTCGGGCAGAGGTGTTTCCGGGAATGGGGAAACTTTGGGAAAGATTGGTTTTGAAGACATAATACCAGGTCTCCTGATAGCAAAAGCCCGGGTTTAGAACCAGCCAGCCAAAAAGTTTCTGGGGAGCAGAAAGGGAAAGCGAATTGTCGGAGACGGCAAACTCTTTTCTATCGAAATATCCCTCCCTTTTACGCCGGTATTGATAATTGATAAAATTGGAGGAGAAGGAATAGTAAATTGAATTATACCATCTCCGTTCGATTTTTCCTTCGTCTTTCCTTTTTGCAGGAAAAAGAGGCAGTGATGTTCGGGTAAAATTGATAACCGGGAGATTGAGGGTACGATCATCGGTGTCTAAATTCCATCTGTGATCCAAAGCCAAGGTGACGCTGGCAGTGCTCCATCTTTTGCTCAAATTAGCCTGAGAATACAAAGACCTGTTCCTTCTTTCCACCGGATCTAAGTTCAGATCGCGCCAGTAGTCTTTATCGCTTAAGAAGGTGCCGGAAGCAGAGAGGGAAAGAGAGGGAGAGATGGTATGCCGATGATTGAAGGTCAAATCCCAGCGGTCACTTCTGCTTTTGGTCAAAGTGGACAGGTTCCAGCTTGATCGACGGTTATAAGATCCCGCCACGCTTCCGCTCAAGATATAACGCTTGGCATAGCGAGCTTGCGACCTTATCAGCCATCCTGATCCCTCGTAATAATCGAAGGCGGTCTTCAAATCCCAATAGTCTGAAGCCGCCCAGTAGTAGCCCAGATTCCGAATGAACCTCTCCCCTGCCTCTAAATTGCCCAGATCAAAGGTTAAAAATCCGGAATGTCTTCCTGGTTTGATGGGGAAGACATAATAGGGTATGGCGGCAACCGGGAGGTGACCGATGTATAATACCACTGGCTGAGCAATCACCTTGTCCTTAGCGATGATCTTCATCCTTCGGGTGTAAAAATGGAAATGGGGCTCAGACAAATCGCAGGTGGTATAGATGCCTCTGTCCGCTAAAAGCACCTCATCGGTTATTTTTCTTAAAAGCTTTCCCTTATAGGTTCCTCTTTGAATACTGGTAACTCCTGCTTTGACTTTTCCTCTTCTGGTGCGCAGATCATAGCTCATCCGGTCTCCTCTTATCTCGTCTTTCCCGTCCTGGAGCACCGGAGAGCCCTCCCATACTTCCCCTTCACCGGGTTTGGTCTTTATCCCCTCCGCCACCAGAATCTGCTCTTTGGTATGATAAAATATCTTTCCAGCCGAAAGCGAGATCTGTCCATATTTGAGGTGGCTGTTTTTTTGGAGGGTGATCAGATCCCTTTTTATCTGATAATCTATGCCTTCTGCTGAATACCAGATGGTATCCTCTACATTTGAACTGTCTTCTATTTTCTCCTTGGGAAAAGTGTATGTTCCCACAGCCCCCCCTTTGATTAACACCCGATTCAATCGTTCATCGGAGAGAAAAAGATCTATGGTATCGCCAGAAGCTTCATTTTTAGCAACCGAAGATTTTTCCTCAAATTCTTTCGTGGATTGGGAATAATATGTGCTGATGGCGTTTTCGCAAGCCTTCACCTGTTTTAACTCTTCATCCTGCAACAAGAAGAGCATCTTCTTTGCAGCTAAGAAACTTTCCCTTGTGGTCTGATTCAAAGAATCGATGATTTCAAGATGAGAAGCTTTGGCATTGCCCTCCACTTCGATTTTCCTCACCTGGTTATCTTTAATGAAAATCTCCATCTTCTCACCGGTGAGACGATCATTTTGCTTCTCTGCCTCTGGTTTCCCTAAAAGGATTATTTTGTCTTCCCGATTTATCCAGGTAGCTTCATCACAGGTGGCGGTCATATCAGCTTTGATAATACGCACCTTTTCTTTGGCTATGCCTTTCTCTTCGTCGATAAGATATTCCATGAACTCAGCTGTTACGGTGATGGTGCTATCGCCTTTATCCGGCTTGAGTATCAACGACGGAGACTGGCTAAACGAAACTGACTTCTTGGCCCTCTCGTATTCTCCATGCCCCCCGGTTACCTTTGCCTCCTCCTTTTTGCTGAAAAGAACCACGTTCCCGTCTGCCACCGCCTTTCTTGAATTTCTAAAGTAGGTGACCCTATCGGCAGTAAGGACCTGATCGGGGTCTTCAATTCTGACACTGTCGATAAAAACCACCTGACCGGCAGTGCGATACCACACTGCTCGTTGACTGCTCAGATTTAAGTCACCATGTTTAAAGATTACGTTTCCTATCAGATTGACCATCACATTATCTTTCTCCAATCTTAGCTCAGAAAAGTCAGCGTTTAAAAGCTGGATGGGCTCCCCGGTGGTCTCCTCAGCAGAAAGAGTAGGGCAAAATGAGAAAAATAGCCAGAAGCTAACCAGAATATATGTGGATATGATCTTATTCATTTCGTGTATTCCGGGTAATGGTTAAAGCAAAATACCACTGGTAAGACTAATCCTTCGTCTAAGCCTGAAAATATACCACCCATATTGATTTCGGCTTCGTCCTCAAATATTTATATAACCCAAGATATTTAAATAATAACCAAAGAGCAAGATTTTTAAGGCAAGATACCCGATAAGGTCTGTGTGTATCCGTTGCATCGGGGTACCTTACCCTGATGCAAATTGAGGTCAAGGGTAGGAGTATTCAGACAAAAGACTGGTGTGCAAGAAACCCAGCAACCCAATTGTAGGTCGGATATGTCCCGCCTTTGGCAGTTCGACTTCGCTCACTGCCCTGAACTTGTTGAAGGGCGGGGGAAAGCAGGACAGCCATTCCGCCAATTGCCAGAACCTAACTTAAGTTAGGTTCTGGAAACGGCGGGATCCCTATGATAATCTCTTCTCGCCGTTTACGGAGACCCGTCTGGGAAAACGTGTGAGGCGCTTTTTCAACAATCCCGTAAAGGTACCCCTGACCAACAGTTCATCCCCTGTTCGTCTTTTTACCAAAAATGTGCTTGATAAACTAAAAATTTTAAGCTATCATGATCTACAAAAGATAAAAGGATTTATCCTGAAGGAGCAAACATGAGGAGGAGAAAGAGGATCGGAATCCTAACCGCGGGAGGGGATTGTCCCGGACTTAATCCTGCTATCCGGGCAGTTGCCAAAACCGCCTTCTTTTGCCACAAAGCCAAGGTGGTCGGTTTCTGTGATGGTTTTGAGGGGTTGATAAAAAACCGGACAAGAAAATTGCGCTGGGAGGATGTTTCTGGAATCTTAACCCAAGGTGGCACCATATTGGGCACCTCAAATAGAGCTAATCCTTTTGCCTATGGAGAGAAGAAAAAAGACGTCTCTGAAGTTGCTTTCAAAAACTTTCGCCGCCTGAAGCTGGATGCCTTGATCTGCATAGGCGGAGATGGAACCCTGCACATAGCTCAGGAACTAACTGAAATGGGACTGCCCATTGTGGGGATACCCAAGACCATAGACAATGACGTTTCAGCCACCGATTTCACCATCGGTTTCGACTCAGCGGTAGCAGTAGCCACAGAATCCATCGACAACGTTCACAGCACGGCTGAATCTCATCATCGGGTGATGATCGTGGAGGTGATGGGAAGATATACCGGGTGGCTGGCTTTGTATGCCGGGGTGGCAGGTGGGGGGGATGTGATCCTTATCCCGGAACTCCCCTTTGACATCAAAAAGGTTTGCCAGGAGTTGATCAGACGAAGCAAAATCGGAAAGAGATTCAGCATTGTGGTGGTGGCGGAAGGAGTTAAGTTAGGGGATTCTAAATTAGTTATCAAAAGAAGAGTGAAGGCGAGCACCGATCCCATCAGGCTGGGTGGAGTGAGTTATCGAATTGCAGAACAATTCGAGAATGTCACCGGACTGGAGACCCGGGTCATTATCCTGGGGCATCTTCAGCGGGGAGGAAAGCCGACTGACTTCGATCGCATCTTAGCTACCCAATTCGGCAAAAAGGCAGTGGATCTGGTCATGGATGGAAAATTCGGCTATATGACCAGCCTGCAGGGAGGAAAGATAACCTCCGTCCCCATAAAGTCTGGCATTGCCAGACAGAAGATGGTGACGCCAGATCTTCCCCTAATCCAAGCCGCTAAAGCTATTGGAACATGTTTTGGAGACTAAAAACAAAAAATCTGGAGGGGTGTATTTTAAGATTGAAAATCGATCAGGAATTTATATATTTTTCACCATCACCCAATCTGCGGTTGCTCGATTCATCGAGTTGAAGAAAGCCCAATCACCGCCTTTGCCCCGCCTCCGGCGGGATAAAAGCGGTATAAATTGGGCAACTACAGAAGGCCGATTTCATCAAGGTTAAGAGAGAAAAGGGGTATTAATCTTTATGGATAAAAACAAAACAAAAGAGGCTCCATCCACTGAGCCGGAAGTAAAATTCAGCAGGGAGTTGGGACTTTTGGAGGCGACCACCCTGGGGGTGGGAGCCATGATCGGGGCGGGGATTTTTATCTTAAGCGGTATGGCGGCAGGAATTGCTGGACCAGCGGCCGCCGTCTCCTATATTCTGTGCGGGCTAATGACCCTCTTCACCGCCCTCTCCTATTCTGAGCTTTCTTCTTCCATTCCCTTAGCCGGAGGTGGATATACCTATGTCCATCAGGGATTGGGTGGTTATATCGCATTCTTAAGCGGTTGGGCGCTGATCTTCGGAAGCGTGGTGGCTTGTGCTCTTTATGCTTTAGGTTTTGCCGAACATTTCACTCCGCTTTTGGATCTGGTGATAAAGATTTCACCCTCTATCAAATTCAGCGCTTTTGCCATAGCCTTGCTTTTACTTTTGATCAACATAAAGGGCACCAAGGAAAGCGGAAAGACCCAAAATTTCTTCACCCTTGCCAAAGTAGCCATGCTTATTATCTTCATAGGATTATGCATTCCCTTTGTGAAAACTCAAAACTTCAAGCCGTTTGTCCCCTTCGGATTTACCGGCATAATCTCTGCCACGGCTTTAATTTACATATCCTTTTTTGGTTTTGAACTTATCTCCAGCGCCTCGGAGGAGATTAAAAACCCCAAAAAAACCGTTCCCAAGGCGATTTTGCTTTCGCTTTTTATCCCCATGTTGATCTATGTAGGTGTGGTTTTAGTCTCGGTGGGGATTTTGGATTATCAGACCCTGGGAACCTCCGCCGCTCCTCTGGTTTTGATCGCCCAAAAGGTATTGGGGAAATACGGGCTTCTTTTCGTTTTGATTGCCGGGCTTTTGGCCACCATCTCCGCCTTAAACGCCACTGTTCTGGCGGCGGCGCGTCAGACTTACGCTATGGGCAGGGACGGATATCTCCCGGGCAAAATCTTCCGACTGCATCCCAAATTTAAAACTCCATATACAGCAGTTGCCGCGGTGGGGGTGGTGATTTTGTTCTTTACCCTCTCCGGCGAGGTGGAATTTGTGGCTCATCTGGCTAATTTCTGCTACCTCTTTGCTCTTATTCTGGTGAATCTGTCGGTTATCATGTTACGCAAAAAGGAGCCCCGGCTTAAACGTCCCTTTAAATTGCCCTGGCATCCGGTGATTCCACTTTTAGCCATCGCCTGCAACGTTTTGATCTTAGCTTTCATGAGGCCTCAAACCTACCTTCTGGGTGCTGGTTGGTTGGGAGTGGGGAGCGTGGTTTATCTTGTCTATTCCAAGGGGCAGAAGGAAACTGTTGAAAAACACCGGCGATTGAAGGAGATTCTGCAACGAGAGGAGAGGAAAGAATACAAGATTTTAGTGCCTTTAGCCAATCCCAAAACGGTGGGGATGCTTATGATTACCGCCTGTGCCATCGCCAAGAAATTCGACGGGGAGGTGATCGCACTAAGCGTGGTGGAGGTGCCCCATCGAACTCCCTTGAGAAAGGGGTTAGCGGACTTTTCCCAGCAGAGACTGCTTCTGTCCCGGGCAGAAAACGTAGCCCGACAGGAAAAGGTGAAATTTGACAAGCTGATTAAACTTTCTCACCGTCTCTCTTACGGCATATTGGAGACGGCAGAGGAGGAGGATTGCAACTTCATCATTATGGGACGTTCCAAACCAGAGAAGATGCTGGAGAAGATTTTGACCACTGTTATGGACATTGTGCTCAAGGAAGCACCCTGTAATGTGGCTGTGGTATGCGGTGAAAAGATGGATCAGATAAAACGAATAATAATCGCCGCCACGGATAATGTCAACTCTCAATTGACTGCAGAGCTAAGTCCTGCCCTGGTGGACAAATTCAAGGCGGAGCTGTCAATTCTGCACGTCATTCCTCAAGATTTAAGTCCAGAGGAGGAAACTCAGGCAAAAAGATGGGTCGATTCCTTCGTGGAGAAAGCCAACTTAAAGATCAGAAGTGAGCGAAAAATTCTAAAAGCTGAAAAACCAGCTTCTGCTATAACTGAACAGATTCAGGAGGGGGACCTTCTTCTCATGGGGGAAAGTAAGGGTGGAGCCTTAGAACAGCTTATCTTCACTTCGGTTCCAGAGAAGGTGGAGGAACAGACATCTCAGCCAATAATAGTCTTCAAGAAATTTCAACCCCGGGAAAGATCGTGGGTGGAAAAAATTATTGCAGGCAAAAAGGTCAAAATCAAATAGCGAATTTCACCCAAAAGATAAGAGGAGAGAAATGGATCCCAAAGAATTGTTCTTGGAACCACTGAAGACAACCGGCGAGAAGATTGTCAGCCTGCTCCCCGCCCTGGTGGGAGCTTTGGTGATATTGTTTTTAGGTTGGCTTTTGGCAAAGATTTTAAAAGCCGCTTTAATTAGGCTTATGGTGGCGGTGCGTTTTGAAAAATTTAGCGAAAGGTCGGGACTGTCAAAATTCTTATCCAGAGGAGATATCAAGCACTCCCTGGCGGACATCTTAGGGACTGTCTTCTTCTGGATCATTTTTCTTTTCTTCATCGATCTTGCTGTCGACGTGCTAAAGCTGCGTTTGATCGAGGATATGATAAACAGCATAATATCATTTATTCCCAACCTGTTCACGGCTGTCCTGATAATTATCATCGGGGTACTTCTATCTTCCTTTTTCAAAAGAGTGGTCAAGGTTGCCGCTTCAAGTTATGACTTGACTCATAGGGAATTGCTTGGCAATATTGTGCAATATATTATAATATTCTTCACCATTGCCATGTCTTTAGAAGAATTAGGAGTTGCTACCCATATTCTGGTGAACTCCGTTTTGATAATCATCGGAGCTTTAGCGTTCGGATTGGCTTTGGCTTTTGGCTTAGGTAGTAAGGATGTGGCTGGCAAAATAGTAGGCAAGATTCTTGAGTCGGAGAAAACGAGGGGCGCAAGTTCAAGTGAGGTTTCAAATCCTTCAGAAAAAGAAAATCCCAATCAAAAAAGCGATCAAAATTTACGATGATACATAACCTATTATTTAAGCAAAAGAAGGAGCGTGATGAAGATGGCAAAGAATCTCAAATTTGAGGAGGTCCCCATAGAAAAACTCCGCTGGCGCTGTCCGGTGGAGAAATTAGACTTGAAAACAACCGACGATGTGGAGCCATGTGATTGGATCATCGGACAAGATCGTGCAGTGAAGGCGATCAAACTGGGACTGGATATCAAAAGCATGGGTTATAACATCTTTGTGACCGGCTTCGTGGGCACCGGCAGGATGACGGCGATCAAACATCTTTTAGAAAAGCTGGAGAAGAAGGGAAGTATTCCGGAGGATGTGTGTTACGTGAACAACTTCAAAAATCCGGACATGCCCAGGGTGATAAGCCTGCCGGCGGGAAAAGGGAAGCTCTTCAGAAAAGATATGGAAAACCTTATTCTCGCTCTTAAGAGGAACATCCCCACCATGTTTGAAAGCGAAGCTTACAAGGAGAAACGAAAGGAATTCGTCAAGGAGTCTGAGGAGGGGCAGAAAGCGATCTTGGAGGAATTTGACAAACAGGTGAAAAAAGAAGGCTTTGCTTTGGTGCAGATTCAGATGGGACCCTTTGTCAAGCCGGATGTTCAACCGGTTATTGAGGGCAAGCCCACAAGCCTGGCAAAACTGGAGAAGCAGGTTAAGGCAGGGAATTTCCCCAAGGACAAATTCGAAAATCTAAAGAACAAATCCGAGGCCCTGGCAAAGTTGATGGAGGACATTTTCAAAGAGGGGAAGGAGATAGTCAAGGAGTTAGAAAAAGCATTGGACGCTTTAGATAGGGAGATTATAGTCCCTCTGATTAAAGATATGATCAAAGAGATAAAAGCAAAATACGAACACGAAAAACTCCAAACCTATTTAGATGAAGTAGAAGAAAGTTTGATCAATAATTTAGACAGGTTCAAACCAGCCAAAGAGAAAACGCCGGAGATGCCCCTACCCGGATTTCCATTTTTCAAACCCGAAGATGAATTCTTAGAATACCAGGTAAACGTCATCGTGGACAACTCCGAGACCAAAACCGTCCCCATAATGATCGAAACCACCCCCTCTTACAAGAATCTGTTTGGCACCATCGAGAGGGTGGCAGACCGAGGTGGCATATGGAGGACGGATTTCACCAGGATAAAGGCGGGATCATATCTTAAAGCCAATGGGGGTTATCTGGTCGTAAATGCGCTGGATCTTCTCATCGAGCCCGGATCATGGCAGGCTCTCAAACGGGCTTTAAAATATGGAAAGGAGGAGATTGGGGCTTATGATCCCTTTTATCTTCTGGGCACCTCAGCCATGAAGCCGGAGCCAATCGAAACCAAGGTGGATGTGGTGATGATCGGGGATAACCGCCTTTACCATCTGCTTTATCATCTGGACGACGATTTCAAGAAGATATTCAAGGTGAAGGCAGATTTCGATTCAGTAATGCCCAAGGATGAACAGAACATTCACCAGTATGCCTGCTTAATAAAGAAAATCTGTGATGAAGACAAGCTTTTGCCATTTGATAAAAGCGGTGTGGGGGGAGTGGTGGAGTTTGGAGTGAGGGTGGCAGGAAGTCAGAAGAAATTATCCACCCGTTTCACTATAATTGCCGACCTGATCCGGGAGGCAAGTTATTGGTCAACCAATGCAGATAGCCATGTGGTGAAGCTCGAACACGTGGAAAAGGCTATTGAGGAATGGATAGAGCGGGTAAGCCTGCTCGAGGATAAGATTCAGGAGATGATCGAGGATGGAACCATCATGATCGATTCTGAAGGAGCTGTTACCGGACAGATCAACGGACTTTCAGTTTATGACTTGGGCGAATACGCCTTTGGCAAACCCACCCGCATAACCGCCAGAACCTCCATGGGACGGGCCGGGGTGATAAACATCGAAAGGGAAGCCGATCTCTCCGGAGCAACCCACAACAAGGGAGTGCTCATCTTGGGCGGCTACCTCAGAGGGAAATATGCCCAGAATAAACCCATGACCATGAGTGCCAGCATATGCTTTGAGCAGTCATATTCCGGGGTGGAAGGGGACAGCGCCTCCTCCACCGAGGTATATGCTATTCTCTCCAGCCTGTCTGGGTTCCCTCTAAGACAGGATATTGCGGTCACCGGCTCCATAAATCAAAAAGGGGAGATTCAGCCTATCGGTGGAGTAAACGAAAAGACAGAAGGCTTTTATCAGGTTTGCAAAGCCTTTGGCTTGACCGGCACTCAGGGGGTGATGATTCCACATCAGAACGTGAAGGATCTGATGCTCAAGCCTGAGGTGGTGGAGGCGGTAAAGGAAGGAAAATTTCATGTCTATGCAGTGAAGACCATCGATCAGGGGATTGAGATTCTCACCGGAATGAAAGCAGGAGAGAGAAAAGAGGATGGCACCTTTGAGCAGGGAAGCGTAAACGACCTGGTGGATAAACAGCTCAGACAATACGCCGAGAGTTGGAAGAGCTTTGGTGTAGAAGAAGCTCGCAGAGAAGAAAAACCGTAGCTTTGGAGTATCGTTGTTGTTGCGGGGTACCCTTCGGCCTGAGTCCTCAGGGCAAGCCCTTACCCCGCAACTGATACGGTTCGGGGTGAGGGTTCATCCTGAATGGATTTCCCTCGATCCTGAGATCTTCGGGATCGAAGGACACCCTGAAGGGCACCCCGAACCAACATTAAAGCTACCTGAGTCGAAAGCTAATGGAAAATCTGATCATCAATTTCGGATACCCGGCATTGTTTCTGGGTTGTCTTTTAGAAGGAGAATCGGTTTTGATTGCGGCTGGATTTTTAGCCAGAAGTGGTTATTTAGACCTTAGTCTGGTCATGCTGATTGCCCTGGCAGCTACATATACAGCAGACGTGACTATATATTTTTTGGGAAGGAAAAAAGGTGAAGGAATAATCTCGAAGTTTCCGGTAGCAAAGAAATATTATCCCAAGGTCAGGGCTTTATTTGACAAATATGGCATCTGGGCAATTTTTATCACCCGATACCTCTACGGTTTTAGATTAGCCGCCGCCGCTTCTATGGGGACGATGAAAATGAATAAGGGCAAGTATTTGCCCTTCGACTTTCTTTCCTGCACCATTTGGGCCATGCTTATCGGCGGTCTGGGTTATATGTTCGGCGCAAGCCTGGAGGCTTTGATCGGACAGATCAAGCATTATGAGGAGATAGTTGTTTTATTCATTATCATTGCAGGGCTGGGCCTCTGGCTGTTTCGAAGAATGTGGAGTAAAAGAGAGTGCCAAAAGATCAATTAAGTGAAAGGATAAGTCAAAGATTGAAAGGTTAAGTTATAAAAATCCTTAGATATTCTTTTACAACATTCATATGAGATATAATTTTTAGAAACTTCAACAGTTTCAAAACGTATGAAAAACTAAAGATGCGGCTTTAGTCTTGAAACTCGAGGGTTACGATGAGAGCAAAATTGAAAACCTCGTGGTTTTTCTATGCCTCCATAGTTTTTCTCCTTGCAGTTTTCTGTTTCTCAGATAAAGCATCCTCTTCTGATGAATTCACCCGGGTTGCGCAAGCCAGAACGTCCGGTAAGGTGAAGGAGTTTCGCCTGACTGCTCCTGCCAATCTGGGAGGAAATGTAAGCTTGCAGGTTGGGGATGAAGACGGTTGTTTAGTGGAATTTGAATGCTGGGCAAGAGCTAAAGATCGTAAGATGGCAAAAGAGTTTACGGAATTGGTAAAGATGTATCTGGAGACAGAAGACGAGGTGGTGACAGTGAAATTGACTACTCCCCGCAATGCCCCATGGGAAGGAACGAACCACGCAATAAAGGTAACCCTGGATATATACGTGCCTCCGGATATCATGGTAGAGACAAAGACCAAAAATTTCTGCCTGGATATTTCCGGTCCCCTTAAAAGGGTGGATATCAGAAATAGCTATGGAAAGGTTGAAGTTAGGGACGTCTCCGAAGAGACCAATATCAACGGGAGCTATAATAAAGTGGAAGTGGAGAATATAGAGGGGAATCTGGAAATCGAAACCAGCTATAATAAAATCTACGTAGAGGGTGTAGACACTAAAGGGGGGAAAGCTTATCTTAAGACAAGTTACGCCAAAATCGAAGTGGAAGATTTTACCGGACAACTGGAGGCATATACCGTTTACAGCCCCATCTGTTGCTCCAATATAATCCTTCTGGGTGGAACTAACGAGATCAAAACGGTTTATTCCAAGATTGATTTGGAGCTTGAGGAGGTGGAAGATTGCAAGCTTTATGTGAACAATAGTTACGGCAACATTAATGTGGTGGCTCCCAGAGATCTGTCTGCCCGACTTATACTGACTGTGGGTCGCGGCGGAAAGATAAACACCAGCCGGATTTTGATCAAACCGCGGGTGTTGGAAAAGACCAGGCTGGAGGGCATTTGCGGCGACGGAGACTCTGAGATTGAACTGGATATAGACGGCATTGGGAAAATCCTTCTGGAGGGAAGATAATTTTTTAACTTCTTTACCTTTCCCCTTCAGGATTCACCTTGAAGGAGATAGGGGGTGAGGTTGCTCCGAAAATCCAGAGGCACAGAGAAATCTAAAAAGACCAAGTGCGAAAGGTTTTGTGGTTCGGCTTCGCTCACCACCCTGAGCGGAGTCGAAGGGCTGGAGTGTCCCGCCTTTGGCGGGACCTGAAGCTCTTTGAGAACAACGAGCTTTTATAAGGTTCACCTAAAGGTGAACACTCCAAATTCTCCTTTTCAAGCAGTGCGAAGAATCCATATGAATTTTTTCAAATACCTCACACAAAAATGTTGACCATGAGATTCTACGAACATCCATGGGATGAAAAAGTCTTACCAGAGCTGCAAAACCATCAAACTTTTCCTTACCAGGAGGTTTAAGATGAAAAGGGTCATCTTTCTTGCGGGTATTATTTTGGCTCTCTTTATTGCACCTCTGGGATTCTGTTATGATTCACCCACGGAGAGCTTCATTCTTCCTTACAATTCTGTGGCAACCTCGGATGATATTTCCTCCATAAGTTTTAATCCCGCAGGGTTGGGGCTAGGGAGAGGATTTCAGACCGGGTTCTTTCATACCTTTTCTGACTCCAGCTTTGAAGGTAACAATGCCTGGCTTCTTTGTGCCGGGGGATTGGGTTTTTCAGTGGAGTGGTTGGGTAACATCACTCCACAGACCTATAGAAAATACACCCTGTCCAGCGGAGGAGAATTTGTAGATGGATTCTTCTGGGGAACAAGCTATAGCTGGTTTGGATCAAGAAATAAAGATTACGATAAGCTTTCCTCCTGGAAGCTGGGACTGCTTGCCCGCCCGTTTGAATTTCTCTCTTTGGGGGTGGTAGCAAAAGATATCAATCGTCCCCGATTTTGTGGTGAAAAAACGGAGATCTCTTATGATTTTGGTCTGGCAATAAGACCTTTAGGTGGATTTTTACGTGACAGGCTGACTCTATCAGCTGATGCTTCTTTTGCTCAAAACGAAAAGCTGAAGGATGCGACCACCAGATTCAGAGCGGAGTTAGAACCCTTAGATGGTTTCATCTTTTTCGGGGATATAGATGACGATGGTAATTTTGGCTTAGGGGGGAAGATTAATCTGCCCAATTCGGGAGCGGGATCGTATAGCTCCGTCACAAAAGACTATGATTACAACCAGGGGGTGGTATATGCCACTCTTTCCCACGATAGATATCGCACACTGCTGGAAAGGAAGGATAATTTCTTAGAAGTTAAACTTTCTGGCAAGATCGTGGAGGAGAACACCCGGGTGGGTATCTTTGGCAAAAAGAAACCCACGATGATGGATTTGCTCACCGATATAGACAGGGCAAAAGAGGATAAGACAATCAAAGGGATATTGCTCCGCATCGATTCTTTTGATATGGGGCTGGCAAAGATTCAGGAGATCAGAGAGGCGCTCTCAGATTTCAAAAGGAGCGGAAAGCGCGTGATCGCCTTTATGGAATATGGTAGAAACAGGGAGTATTATTTAGCTACTGCGGCAGACAAGATCGTTCTGTTGCCTTCCGGCTATCTGTCGGTAACTGGACTTGCGGCGGAGGTTACCTTCATCAAGGGGACTTTAGACAAGTTAGGTATCGTGGCTGATTTTGAGCATATCGGCGACTACAAGAGCGCCTCTGATCTGGTTACCCGGGAGAGCATGTCTAAAGCTCACCGGGAGGTGGTCAATTCTCTTTTAGACGATTTTTACGATCAGATGACCAGCGCGATAGCTGAGGGTAGAGGTTGGACTCAGGAGGAAACCAAATCCAAAATCGATTCAGGACCCTTTACCGCCACCGAGGCTTGGAAACAAAATTTAGTGGATACGCTCCTATTTTACGATCAGATGGATGATCTGATCAAAAAGGAGACATGGGCGAAACCAAGAAGGCTGGCTCACCAGGTTTACCAAAAAAGACGCTACTTTAAATATAGTTGGTCTATTCCTCCCAAAATTGCAGTCATCTTTGCCACCGGTTTTATCACCTCCGGGAAAAGTGGCAAAGCCTTCCTTATAGGTGACTATATGGGATCAGAGACCATCGCCCAAGCTATAAGAAGGGCACGGGAAGACAAAACAGTAAAAGCAATCGTATTCCGAGTGGACAGCGGGGGAGGCGAAGGTATTGCATCGGATGTGATTTTAAGGGAGATCATACGAACCAAAGAAAAAAAGCCCTTTATAGTCTCCATGTCGGATGTGGCTGGATCGGGCGGATACTGGATCTCCTGCGCCGCGGACACCATCATCTCCATGCCCGGCACATATACTGGCTCCATAGGGGTGATAATGGGGAAACCCAGCTTGGAGGGATTATATGAGAAAATCGGTTTTGATATAGAGGTGGTCAAAAGGGGGAAGCATGCAGACATTTTTACCACCACGCGGGAATTTAGCGATGAAGAAAGGGAGATAGTCAGAAGGCAGATTGAGGAATCTTACTCCGACTTTATCCGCAAGGTGGCAGAAGGAAGAGGTATGTCTGAGGCAGAGGTGGACTCCATCGGACAGGGTCGGGTGTGGACCGGAAGACAGGCAGAAGAGAACGGGCTGGTGGATATGCTGGGAGGTTTGAATTTAGCATTAGCCATTGCAAAAGAAAAAGCGGGCTTGGCTGAAGATGCCGAGGTGGAGATCGTCACTCTCCCCAAACGGAAATTCTCCTTAGGGTTAGGTATGCAAACCATGTTTTCCTCCTCACCTGATCTGAAATCGATCATAGAGGAACTGAAAGAGGAAAATATCTTCGGGGATGATCAAATTCTTCTGCTTATGCCTTTTACCATTGACATCAAATGAGAAAAATTTTATATTAATTCGATACTTTGATGAAGCCTTTTAAGAATAGTGATACTCCGGTAGGCATGGAAGCCCGCACCTAAAACCAACCTTTGCCATGCAGACCCAGTGATTCTTGAGAGTTGAAAAATGGTTTATCAAAACCCAATATTTAAAAAGAGATACCTTAACTTTTAACCGGGAGGTTGATGTGTTAAAGTCCGTCACAAGATCCCTTTTAATCACCCTGTTTTTAGCTTTCCTTTGCCAGGCCAGCTTTGGTCAGATCGAGTTTCCAGTGGAAAAGTATGTGCTGGATAATGGTCTGACCGTTTTGATCTCTGAGGATCACTCTGCGCCGGTGGTGAGCTTTCAGGTGTGGTATCATGTAGGGTCGAAAAACGAAAGACCGGGCATAACCGGCATCTCTCATTTAAGTGAGCATATGATGTTCAAGGGATCGAAAAACATCGGTCCGGAGGAGCATGCCCGCATAATTCAAGCCAACGGAGGCATAGACAATGCCGGGACTTCTTTTGACTACACCATGTATTGGGAAAAGCTCTCCAGCGACAAGCTGGAGCTGGCAATCAGCCTGGAGGCGGAAAGGTTGAAGTATCTGACCCCCACCCAGGAGACCTTTTCATCGGAAAGAGAGGTGGTAAAAGAGGAGAGAAGGATGGGGATAGATAATTCCCCCTACGGAGCTTTATTTGAACAACTGCTTAATACCGCCTTTGTAGCTTATCCCTATCACTGGCATATCATCGGTTTCATGTCCGACATAGACAATATCACCTTGGACGATCTTAAGGAGCATTACAAAACGTATTACGTTCCCGGCAATGCCACCGTAGTGGTGGCAGGAGACGTGAAATCCAAGGAGGTAATGAAGCTTTTAAACAAATATTATGGTGACATCCCCTTCCAGCCACCACCTCCGGAAGTAGGGACAGTGGAGCCAGAACAGAAGGGGGAAAGGATTGCCTATGTGCATAAGATAGGTCAGATGCCGGGTTTCATAGTGGGTTATCATATTCCTGAGTCGGGTCACCCGGACACCTATCCTCTCACCGTGGCCGCTCGAATTCTCTTCTTCGGACAAAGCTCCCGACTCTATCAGAAGATGGTATATCAGGATCAGTCAGCGTTGGTGGTGTTTGGAGATTGTTTTTCCTTGGAGGATCCCAGCCTTTTCTTCACCTTCGCCATAATGCAACCAGGACATACGGCGGAGGAGGGACAAACCACCTTGTATGAACAGATCGATAAGCTCAAAGAAGAGCCGGTGGATTCAATCGAACTGGCGAAAGCAAAAAATCAACTTGAGGCTGAGTTTATTTTTGGGCTTCAATCGGTAAGTGACAAAGGACAACAAATCGGATACTATCAGACCATACTGGGAGACCACACCAAACTGTTTGATGAGGCAGACAAATACCAGGCAGTCACCGCTGAGGACATAATGCGGGTTGCAAAAAAATATTTTGACTCAAAAAACAGAAATGTAGCGGTGTTGGTTCCGGAAATGCCGGAAGGGATGTCGTTCCCTCAGTAAATCATAATGCTTTCATCAAACTAAAAAGAAAAATATCAAAGTTCAAAAAGGAGATGAAAAATGGAGATGAAAAAATTTAAACCCCAATTGATCTGCTTCTTTATCCTTGCTTTTATTCTTTTTTTAATCTGGGGGAGTTTTGTCACTGCCACAGCCCAGGAGATAAAACTTCCCCCCATCGAGAAGACCACCTTAGATAATGGCCTGAAGGTAATAATAATCGAGCATCATGAGCTTCCATTAGTGGCTTTCCGTCTGGTTTTGAAATCGGGCTCTGTTTGCGATCCCTCTGGTAAGGCGGGATTAGCTAATCTGACTGCGGGGCTTTTGCGCAAGGGAACCAAGACCAGAAACGCCACTCAAATTGCCGAAGAGATTGATTTTGTGGGAGGGAATCTGGGCGCTGGGGCAGGGTTGGATGCCACCTTTGCCACCTGCCAGGTGCTCACCAAACACTTGGATGTGGGACTGGACTTGCTCTCCGACATAATCCTTAATCCCACCTTCAAGGAGGATGAGATTGAGAGATTGGCAAAACAGACCCTGGCGGGAATAAAGCAACAGAAGGATGACCCCAGAAGTGTGGCGGAGGAAAAATTCAGGGGGTTTGTCTTTGGTGATCACCCTTATGGTCAGCCCAGCGAGGGAACCGAGGAGAGCATCGTTGCCCTAACCCGGGACGATATTGTCGACTTCCACAAAAAATACTATGTGCCTAACAATGCCATCCTGGCGGTGGTGGGGGACGTGAAAAGTGGTGAGGCGATAAAGAAGGTTAAAGCAAAGTTCTCACAATGGGGAGGGAAAGAAGTAACGCCACCCGGTTTTGCCGAACCCCCGGCAATAACCGGACATCAAATCCTTCTGGTGGATAAGCCCGACTTAACCCAGACTTACATAAATGTGGGGCATTTGGGCATAAGAAGAAAGAATCCGGACTATTTTGCGGTGAGGGTGATGAATTATATCCTGGGAGGTGGAGGATTCGCTTCCCGGATGATGGCTGAGATAAGAGCCAAAAGAGGGCTGACCTATGGAATTCACTGCAACTTTGATTCATACAAGCTAAGAGGAGCATACAAGGTCAGCACCTTCACCCGGAATGACTCCACCTCTGCGGCTATCAGTGCGATAATCGAGCAGATAAAGAGGATGCGAGCTGAAGAGGTGACGGACAAAGAATTGGAGGATACCAAGTCATTTTACAACGGATATTTTCCTCTCCAGTTCGAGACCCCCCAGCAGATCGCCACACAGATTTTGAATGTGGAGCTTTACGATCTGGGTGAGGATTACATCAAGAATTTCCGGAAGAACATAAAGGCGGTGACCAAAAAAGACGTTTTGAGAGTGGCACAAAAATACTTAGATCCGGATAATCTAAAGCTGGTGGTGGTGAGCAAAGCGGAAGACGTTAAATCTTCACTTGAGTCGCTGGGAAGCGTGGAGGTTATCTCGTTCTTGGAGTAACAGAAAACTGTACCACATGTTTGGACAGGGGTTATAGAACTTGTTGAAAAGCTACATATCAGGGCGGGATATGCGTATGCATTCATACGAAAATTCCCGCCCCTATGGGAGACAATTATCTATCATCCATAGGGTAGGGTTCATCCTGAAGGGCATCTAGCCCCGTCAAAGGGGTTTTTTCAACAATCCCTTATAAAACCGCCCCAACATTTAGTTTCTCATAGCATAAAAAGCCCCCATTTGGGGGCTTTTGGTTGTGTAGTTGCCCGATTTATTGAAAATCCCCCGCTAATGGCGGGGCGATCGAGCATACAAAAAAGCCCAATCACCGCCTTTGCCCCGCCTCCGGCGGGATAAAAGCGGTATAAATTGGGTAACTACAATGCAAATGCACGTGTTCGGACAGGGGCTTGCCCTGAACGATTCGCCGTGAAGGGTTGCACCCCTGTCCGCCCAGACGCCCATACAGGCCCGTCTGGGGGCGGTCGTTTGACCGCAAAAAAAGTGCTCACGGCGTTTTTGATTGAAAAGAAAAGGTTTTCGTAGGGACAGCCCTTGTGGCTGTCCGCCTTAAAGTTAGGACAGGGACACTTCTCCCGCCAAAGGAGGGATCAGTGCAAGACAAGCCCTGTCCCTACGCATTGCCTCCTTTTCATAAGGAGTTTTTCAACACGCCCTTCAACCTCTGCCCCAAAAAGATTTAGGAAAGCCAATTCATCAAAGATTACCAAATGTGGGAGGACAAATTTTTTGCATGAGGGCAAAGTTGGTGTTGCGTGAAGTGGATTTTTTATTATATTGATTTTTTGCAAGGAACATAGCCATTGTGTATTTTCGAACTGGCAGAAATTTTATTGATTGTGGAGGTTTTTTGATGCTCTCTACTACTGGTTTTCGCAAGGGACTGAAGCTCAAGCTGGAGGGGGGGATCTATTACATCGTCGATTTTCAACATGCCCGCACCGCTCAGAGAAGAGCTTTCGTGAGAACCAAGCTGAAAAATATCAGGACCGGAGCAGTTCTGGAGAGGACCTTTGCCGCCGGCGAGACCTTTGAAGAGCCGGATTTTGAGGAGAAGACCATGCAATTCCTCTACTCTGCGGGGGGTGAATACCATTTTATGGACTCCAAGACCTACGATCAGTTAAGCCTGACCGAAGATCAGTTAGGAGACTTCAAATGGTATTTGAAGGAGAACGCAGAGTATAAGGTGATGTTCTTTGAAGGGCAACCGCTGAACGTGGATCTTCCTGCCTCGGTGGTGCTGAAAATTACCACCACCGAGCCGGGCATAAAGGGCGACTCTGTCACCAACCTTACCAAAAACGCCACATTGGAGACCGGACTGGTGGTCAAAGTTCCGCTCTTCGTAAACGAAGGTGAATACGTAAAGATCGACACGCGCACAAATGAATACATAGAGAGATCACAACAAGGGTAAGCTGAAAGTGCGTGTTTTCTATGAATAGCAATGAATGAGTCTTAAAATGCGGGAAAGATCAAAAAACAAGGTCCGCCGCCCGCCAGTTTCAGGGTGGATCGGAACGGATGAGTCGGGGAAGGGAGATTATTTCGGTCCTCTGGTCATAGGGGGAGTGTATGTGGACTCCAAGACCAAAGGCGCGCTTTTGAATTTGAAAGTAAGAGACAGCAAAAAGATATCAGATAATGTGATCAAAGAATTGGATTTTCAGATTCGCTCCCTATGTATCTATTCGGTGGTGGTGATCGGGCCGGAGAAATATAATCTACTTTATAACAAGATGAAAAATTTAAATAAGTTGTTAGCCTGGGGGCACGCCCGGGTGATAGAGAATATTCTTTTGCGGGTGGATTGTAACAAAGCCATCGCTGACCAGTTCGGATCCGAGCTTTTCATAAAAAACGCCCTGATGAAACTGGGAAAGAAAATTGAGCTGACCCAGATTCCCCGGGCAGAGTCAGACCTGGGGGTGGCGGCCGCCTCCATTCTTGCCCGAGCCGAGTTTTTAAGAAAAATGGAAAGGCTTTCTTCCGAATGTGGATTTGAGCTTTTCAAAGGTGCCTCCGAGCAGGTAGATTCTGCCGCCAGAAAGATCGTGGAGCAGATGGGAAAAGATGCCCTGAATAGATTTGTTAAGCTACATTTTAAAAATACTGTTCGAATAACGCACCAGATTTGAGAATTGAGAACTGAGTTAAAGGCTTAAAAACTCAAAACTCGAATCTCAATTCTCAAGACTGAATTTGGTTGCGGAGTAGAAAGATGTTTAATTTTCAAAACCTGAAAGTTTGGCAAAAGAGTGTAAACTTGATAACCAATTTGGATTCTCTGTTAGACGACTTGCCAAGGAAAGAACAATTCTCTTTGGGAGAACAAACGAGAAGGGCAGGTTTGTCGATTTCTTGTAACATAGCTGAGGGCTTGAGGGAGAAAATCAAAAAAGGAGGCGGTATATTTTTATAATGTTGCTAAGGGTTCTGTTTATGAGACGGTCAGTCTATTGGAGGTGATGAAGAATAAGGGATACGTGAGTGCTTCTGAGCATGAGCGGATGTATGAAATATGTGAAGAAATTGCAAAGATGCTCAGCGGGCTTATGAAATAACTCAAATCTCGAATCTCAATTCTCAAGACTGATGTTGGTCATTAAACAATTTTATTGAATTGCAAAGTGTCCATGATTCAATCAGAACAATCCTGCACCCAGGTGCTGGAAGAGATAAGAGGTGACAATATTTCCGGCGCATCCGAGCTTTCCCGGAAAGCCGCCTCCACCTTTGTTCTTTTCGCCTCCGAAAACGAGGCTGAGTCTGGCGAAGAATATTTCCACGCTCTTTTGAAGTTGGGCACAGAGCTGGTATCAGCCCAACCCCATATGGCTTCCATATTCAATCTGGTCAACTCCATATTATATTCGGTGGAAGAACTCTTGCCTACTCACACTCTGAATGAACTGGCGGAATTCACTAAACAGAAGGCAGAGGAATTCATATCCAATTCATTGAACTCAATTCAACTTATCGCTCAGAACGGAGAAAGATTGGTGGAGGAAGGTTCAAAGATTTTAACTCATTCCGCCTCCGGATCGATTCTGGCAATCTTAAAAAAAGCCAAAGAGAAGGGTAAGTCTTTTGAGGTGATCGTATGTGAGTCCCGCCCCATGCTGGAGGGACGACTTTTAGCCAGATTCTTGGGAAACGCTAAGATTCCGGTTACCCTGATAACGGATGCCGCCATGGGGTTTTTCGCCAAAGAGGCGGATATGTTTTTAGTGGGGGCGGACTCGATCTCTGAGACTGTCTTCGTCAACAAGATTGGAACCTTCTATCTTTGCCTTCTTTCTGAGGAGTATGGGGTTCCGCTTTATGTAGCATGTGAAAGAAGCAAATTCATCTCCAGCGCCTGGCGGCTTTCACCTCTTGCCAGCGGCGACCCTGAGGAGATTTTGGATTTCGAGCTTTTGAATGTGAAGGTGAAAAACCCATATTTCGAGGAGATTCCCCTTTCCTTCTGCCAACAGGTGATAACCAACGAGGGATTTTTTCCTCCCTCCGAAATTTCCCGTTACATCCGAAAGACCAGATTGTGCAAAAAGCTGATGGAGCACATAAGAGAACTTCATTTTTGAGTAGTCGGAAAAGGACTCAAGAGGGTTGCAAGAATTCAAAAAAATGGTAGCCGCCCCGCCTCTGGCGGGGCGCATCTTTACGCCCAAATGGGCGGCTACCACTCGACGTCTCATGAAAAAAGCAGATAAAGACCAGTTCAGAATCTTGTTTGTTTGCACCGGCAACACCTGCCGTAGTCCCATGGCAGAAGGCATTCTCAAAAAGATGTTAAAGCAGAGCCGAATTAATAACGTGAAAGTAAGTTCCGCCGGAATCCACGGACTTAGAAACGCTCCTGCCTCTCCCTTTGCCATTCAAGTAGCCAGGGTTGGCAATGTGGATTTGTCGGAGCACTTTTCCCGTGAGTTGACTACAAAGATGACCAGAGAATCCGATCTAATTCTGGCCATGTCGCAGGAACACTTAGATTATATCAGGCGAATTGACCAAAAATCTGGCGATAAGGCTTACCTTTTGAGAGCTTTCCCTCAATTAAACCTTGCCTCAAACGAAGGGCAAAACCAGGGCGTTTTGTTTATCAAAGACCCTATTGGGGGTGGTCTGGATGATTATGAACACAGTTTCTCAGAAATTGAGAAGGAGGTAGAAAGGATATTCCCCGAGCTTTTGCGCTTGGTGAAGAAAAGCTAATTTCCTTACCATCCTCAAATCTTAAGAACCAACGATGTGCCCGTACGGGCATGCCTGCGTATATTGGATGATGAGAAAAAATATGAGTTCTGCCCCTTTCAAATACATCTTGTTTCTGCTTGCCATACTGTTTATGGTCTTTTTCGGAAGTAAAGGTATACAAAGCACAGAGCCTCCAGAGAAGATCAAAGCAGGATCAAAAAAAGGAGCACCTTCTGATTTGAACCAGATGAGCGATACCACAAACTCAGATGAGATCCAAATCCCCCTTAAGCCCCCAAAGATGGAGATAAAACTGCGCTCACCAGAAGAGGGAAAACTTAAAAGGGTGGTCTCCAATCAGGCGTTCGGTGTGGGGGAAAGGCTGGAGTTTTCCGTGGGATATGGATTCATCAAAGCCGGAACCGCCGTGATGGAAATCCCTGAAATCACAAAGCAGGGCAACAGAAAATGTTATCACGTTGTTTCCACCGCCCGATCCAATAAATTCTTCTCCGTCTTCTTCAGGGTGGATGACAAGGTGGAATCGTTCATGGACGTGCATGGACTTTATTCTTTGCGTTATGATAAACATTTAAGGGAGGGAAAATTCAGAGCGGACGTTTCCATGATCTTCGATCAGGAGAATCATTTAGCCATTTATAACAACGAAAAAGATACGTTCGAGGTGGCGGAATATGCTCAGGATGTGCTTTCCGCCTTTTATTTCGTGAGAACTTGCCAACTGACCGTGGGGAGGTCAATCTTCGTGGACAATCATACAGATAAGAAGAACTATCCTCTGGAGGTAAAAGTTTTGCGAAAGGAGAGGGTGAAGGTGCGGGCAGGAGAGTTCGACTGCGTGGTGGTGGAGCCTATCTTAAAGACTCCTGGAATATTCGAGCAGAAAGGAAGCTTAACCGTATGGCTGACCGATGATGAGACCAAGATGCCGGTTTTGATGAAAAGCAAAGTGATCATTGGCTCCATCTCCACCGAGCTGATCAGTTATAAACTGGGAGAGGTGGGAAAATACTAAATGTCAAAATATACCCGAATAGACTTAAAGAAGATAAAAACATATTCAATCCGAAGTAGGAGAAACAAGACCCAGATAAAAAACTTCGGGAAACCGCTTGATCTGGATTCCGATATTTACGGATTTTTAAAAAGTCTGCCCAAATATTTAAAAGCTGAAGACTTAAAATCGCTTATAGATTCGATAGTGAATGCCAAACGCAAAAAAAAGCCTATTATTCTTATGTTAGGCGCTCATCCCATCAAATGCGGGCTTTCGCCGGTATTGATCGACCTTATGGAGGAGGGTTTTGTAACTTTATTAGCCACCAATGGAGCGGGAGCAATTCATGATTTAGAGATTGCTTTCTGGGGAAAGACCTCCGAACAGGTGGAGCAGGGAATTGAAGATGGGTCATTCGGCATGGCTAAACAGACCGGGGAGATCTTTAATTTTATCTCCACTTTTGCCTGCCAGAAGGATTTGGGACTGGGGGAGGCAATTGGCAAAAGAATATCAGAGCTCAAAGCCAGATTCAAAAAACATAGCCTTCTGGCAAACGCCTATCGGTTGAATGTCCCGGCTTGCGTGCATGTGGCTTTCGGGACAGATATAGTTCATCAGCACCCCAATTTTGATCCGGCATCCACGGGGAAAGCAACTTATGCAGATTTTAAAATCTTAGCTGATGAAGTTTCCAGATTAAACAACGGAGGGGTGGTTTTGCATTTTGGATCAGCGGTAATCCTGCCAGAGGTCTTTTTAAAGGCGCTTTCCGTGGCTCGAAATATCAAGGGGATTCATCTCCAGGGGAAATCCCGAGGGATTCATCCCGAGGGGAAATCCCGAGGGAAAATTCAGAACTTCACCACTGCCAATTTTGACATGATTCAGCATTATCGCCCCAATGTGAATGTGGTCCTGCGCCCTACTCAGAAAAGCGGACACGGTTTTTCCTTCACCGGACACCATGAGATCATGATTCCCCTTCTTGCTTGGGCATTGAAATCAATAAACATAAATAAACAGAAAAGGAGGTAAAAAAGATGCGTTCCTACCATAGCTTAAAGCTTTTGGTCACTTTTGTTTCCCTCTTCCTGGTGTTAACCCTCTGGATGGCAAAGGCAGAGGAGAAGACTACTTTGCCTGCAGATAGTCTGGGAAAAACTGAACAGAGCGGTCCTTCGGCTTCAGACACCACGGATTTAGTGAAGACGACTCTGGAGGATTTCCATAAGATTTTGGTTCCTCTGTGGCATCAAGCCTTCCCAGAAGAGGACTTCAAAACCATCAGGGAGAATGTGCCCCTTTTACAAGAGAAGCTCATGACCTTACTTAAGGTGAAGATTCCCACTTATCTGCAGGAGAATGAGGAGAAGCTGAAGTTGTATCTATCCAAAAGGCAGGAGCTGGTTTTCCATATGAGTCAGGTCAATCTGGCGGTAACGGATACGGTGGACTCCTCTTTAGCTTCTGCCTTTGAGCAGATGCACTGGGCTTATGAAGAATTGGTAAAAGTCTTTGCCGTTCAGATAAAGGAGATAGACAGCTTCCATCAAACCCTCTATTTTCTCTGGCATAAGGCTCTGCCGGAAAAGGACTATGATGCGATAAAAAAAACTGCGCCCGTTCTTAAGGCAGAAGCAGACAGTTTGATGAAAGCCACGCTTCCTTTTGGCTGCTCGGTAAAGAAGGACATATTTGAGAAAAGAAAATCTGCGCTCAAAGATGCAGTTTATGGTTTGGCTGAAGTCTGCAAAAAGGCAAGCGATCAGAAAGAAATAGAAGAGGCTTTAAGCCTGGTACATGAGAAATTCGTGGAACTTAATCTGCTTTTGAAATAGATTAGGTTTGGATTGGTATTCTGGGTCTCGCTTTTGACGGAATCATCTGAGTTCGCTGGAAAGCACCGAGATCCGATTTCTGAATGTGTGTTTTTCCGCTCCATGAGGGAAACTGGTCTTTTTTTCTTTTTAGATAATTAAAATAAAGATTGTAGTGTTTTGCATAATTTTGGGCGGTCTCCTTTCCTAAAAGCTCAATCTCGTTTGCTGAATCCCCCTATTGGCATAAACCTTATCGCTTGTAAGCTTTTGACATACAATCACATGCGGTTCATCCAAAGAAACCGGTGAAGGGTGATGAAAATCTCTCCTCTTCATATCCTCCTGCCAACTTTCCCACCGTCTTCCGAGTAGTCCCGGATGCCCTTGTTATCTGTCAGATAATGCGGAAAAAAACAAAGAATTCTCTTGACAAAAGAGGACGACAGGCTATATTACTAGACGGCAGAAGGGTTGCTTCAAAATAAAAAAGAGTGTTTTTATCCTCTAATTACTCTCCAGTACATGGAAGTCAGGGAGCATGTGAGGAATAGGATGTCTCTCATCTGTGGCAGAAGCGAATAAGTTTGACTTTACTTGTCTGACACGGGATTCAGCGCATTCTATGGAAGGGCTGTTTCGTCCTTTCAAAAGGCTGTTTTAACAAAGCTCAAAAAATGCTAAGTTCTTGCGAGTATTCCTGGATTACCCTTCGGACTGCCATTGTCACGGGATGAGGAGTATAACACATGAATTTTTCTGCAGCATCGGTTTCCTTTTTGCAGTGTGCTAAACACCTTCTTGGACGGTCATTTAAATGGCGGATTCGCTCTTTTTCATATGTGTCCCCTCGGAGACAGCAGAATCTTCTCTGCTTGCCAAAGGTATTTACCAGTCTTTTCATTACAGTTCTTTTGTGCTGGGTGGTATCCGCCTCCCCAGCTTGTGCGCAGAGTTCTCCTTCGGTCAGCTTCGAAGAAGGCCAGGCTGAACGGTTTACCCGATCCCTGCTGAAGGATCACCGGTACGCCGAAGCGATCAGTTATCTCCAGAGAGAACTCAAGACCCTGCCTGCTGGCGTGGCGCGCCTGAACCTGTTACTGTTGCTGGCGGATTGCCAGCTGGACATAGCCGATGTGGATGGAGCCGGGGCAACCCTGACTAAAGCGGAAAGGCTGGCTGTGAAGTCCTCCGCAAAGGAGGCGGTTGCCGAGCGTAAGAGGCGGCTCTCCAAACTGCAGGCGTTCCTGCCGCCCGACGATACCCTGGGTTTCAAACAGATCCCGCCGGATACAACCGAAGTGGAAAAACCACCAGAGGCGTTTGTCTCCAACTCCTTTTTTGAAACCGACCTGCGACAGGTGCTGACCGACATCTCCCAGGAGACCGGCGTCCCCATCCTGTGGGACGCCACTGTGGAAGGTCTGGTCACCTACGAAGCTGAAGATCAGCCCCTGGAGGATGTGCTGAAAGCGATCCTCCTGCCTGCCGGCTACACCTTCAGCTTGCAGAAGGGCATCTACTATGTGGGATCCCCCAAACCTGACGATCCCGCCTTCGGCCTGCTCTCCCGCACCGAGGTGATGACGCTCTCCAACATCGAGGCCAAGGAAGCCGTCTCCCTGCTTTCGGATTATTTCAAGCCCTTTGTTAAGGCGTCAAACAAGGCTAACATCGTATGCATCACCGCACCGCCTGCCACCGTGGAACGCATCCGCGGAGATCTGACCCTGCTGGATCAGCCTCCGGTTCAGATCCTGATCGAGGTGGTGTTTACCGAAATCTCCACGGCTGCCTTGCGTAAAATGGGGTTAGACTGGTGGATCACCCGCTCGGCAGGCAAATCCTCCTTTGAGATCGGCACCGACCACACTGACATACCCGGAGCGGGGCTTCTGGGCACCTATACGGAATTGGGCTTGGATATCGGCAAATACACCGTGGACCTGGCCGCCTCACTGGAAATGCTGGTCGAGACCGGCGACGCCAAAATCCGCGCCAACCCCCGCATCGCCACCTTGAACGGACGCACAGCCGAGATCAGCCTGATCACGGATCAATACTTCATTATTGCCACCAGCGTCTCTCAGTATTACCAGTATAATACCCTTCAATCGGTCAGCTCCGGCATAAAATTGGAAATCACTCCATACGCTTCCGCCTCGGGAATGATCACGGTATACGTGAAACCGGAGGTGGGGGACGTGATAGGCGCCGGTGCCGAAGGTCTGCCCGAAATCAACAAGCGTGCTGCCCGCACATCGGTACGCGTCAAGGACGGCGAAACCTTTACCATTGGGGGCTTAAACATACAGAAGGAGAAGATACGGAGGAAGAAGGTCCCCTTGCTGGGGCACATCCCCCTGCTGGGGTATCTCTTTCGCTATGATGAACGGGAGGTCAGTGACACAGAAATCGTCATCTTCATCACCCCACACATTCTGTAGGGGTGATCTGCAGGGTGGGGAAGACTCCCGCCGACTGAACTACGAAAGGAGGGATGCACACTTAGGTTGCCTCGATGTTGAGGCATGGAACTTGAGCTTTAGTTGAATTCTCATGCCGAGCGTTCCCCTCAAACACAGTTTGGGGGAGACCGGGCACAAACGGCATCTGAATGCCGTCCCGGGGGTGGCGTGGAACCAAAGCCCCCGGGCACGGCCGGACGACCAGTCCCCTGACAGGCGTCGGGGGACCGGTCTCCATTATTATACGTAACAACGAGAGGAGGTGTTACAATGTTGAGGAAACTGATTGTTGGCTCAATCCTGATGCTCTTCCTGGCGATGCCGGCTTGGGCAGCAAACCCAGGCGACAATCCGCCGCCAACTGGTCCCTGGGGTACAGACGTGACTAACTGGCAGGTGCCTAGTGGCTTTTACGACACAGGTGAATTAGTCTACAAGCCCGGTACAGGGTACATTGTTGTTGCAACTGGACAACCAGTTGTTTGGGAGGACCTCTGGGTCAAGCTCTGGATTGAAATGGAAATCCACTACACCCTCAGTCACACTAACTTAGAAGTTCACCGTGTCTCCGATTATTCAGATATCACGTGGGTAATCAACGGTGAATGGTGGGGAAACCATCCTACCTGGTTTTTCTGGGATGGTCAAGGTGGAGCCAAGGACTTGTTTAGCTTGCCATTCGAAAACTCAGTAGCCGGAGCTAATACAGGCACTGATATTCCACTAACCTGGAGATACAGAATTGATGGAGGTAACTGGTACAACTTCTATGAGATGAGCTGGCTCCACGACTGGGGTTTCCAGCTTCCATCCTGCCATCACTACTTCGACATCCTGATGGTTGCTGATCTCGTCTACCACCAGGATGACGGTTACTACTTCTTTGATCCGATGATTGTCTGTTCTCCAGAGCTGTAAGAGTAATCTGAAAAGAATCTGGCCATTGCCCGGGTGGCCAGGTTAAATTAAAATCCAGAATGCTAAAACGGATTATAATTAGCAGGGCACATTGAAATGAATCAAAGAAAGTTCACGAGTTTTATATCATTGTTGGCTTTGATCCCGATCTGTTTTTTTGCTTTTATTTTTAATATTTGTTTTGCACAGGTCACAATTACTCCAACTATATTAGAATTAGAAGCACACAAAAACGGTAAAAAGAAATTTACCCTGATGGTAAAATGCCATTCAAGTGATTCCTTAAAACAACACTATGTATTAACCATCCAGAATATGGACATAAACCAGGAAGGAATGCCGCGACCGATAGTTGAGGATACATATAGGGGATGCGCTTCCTGGATAACAGTTGATACTGTCAATTTTACACTTGGCGGTGGAGAATACTTAAATGTTACTGGTGTTATTAAAGTTCCACCGGACGCGGAGGGAGGCTATTATGCATTCCTGGGTGTAGCTACTCATTATGATGTGGTTGAGGCAAAGCCCTTTCAAGAAAGGGAATTATCCGTTGGGTGGAAAAGAAGAATGAAATATGGCGCAGTGCTCCTTCTTAACGTAAAATCAAGATCCAATAGTGTTAATCTTGTTCTTGATACTTTAAGTATCTCTCCTCCGGATACCTCCGCATATGCCTCGCTATTTTATCCGGAGGGTTCCGCATGGAAATGCAGTGTCCCCATCACCAACAATGGCAACACCCATACTCTTGCAAAAGGGATTCTTACAATTTGGTCTTCAAACACCCAAAAATATGATCAAGCTGAATTAAAAGCAGGCATGGGCTATATACTGCCAGAAAGAAAGAGAATATTCCATGCATATGGCAAAAGGCCAATGATAGAAGGAAGTTACATTGTTTCTGCAAGCTTGCGGACAAGGGAAGGGAAAACTTTGCATAAAGAATATCCCATCTTCGTGCATAAAGGAAAGGTCACTCTCGGTGAACCATCGGAAGAAATGAAAGAGTTGATGGTACTTCTAGCCCCCGCATTTGTTTTCGAGAAGTATTTTAAAGAGTATACCATTGAGGCAAAAGCTCGTAGGACGGGACACCTAACACTAACCAGCGTTTCCGATGAGCCAGTTATATTATATCCCCATATTCTACAATGGACGTTAGATATTTTTGGCCGGGTTGTGCTATTAAAAAATTCCCCTAAAATAGACAGGTCATGCGCTTCATGGATTGATATTGGTCAGGATAGTATTGTCCTCGCCCCTGGAAGGCGCAAGCGGGTTAAATTCAAAATAGCGGCTCCTGACGAAATTGACGGCGAATATTACGCCGCAATTAACGTCACTAAAAATGACTCGTTGTCGGATGTATCCACTGATTTGCTACAACCAACAACTGTTTTACTGGTAGCAAGAAGCAAAAGGACATCTGCAAGTAAGGCAGAGTTTCATGAAGTAAAAAGTATTTCCACCAAGGATGGAGGAATAAAATTCCTAATTGCTGTCAAGAATGTGGGGAATTGTAAATCTATTATTGAAGGGCGCCTTAACTTGTTGGATAAGGATTATGCCAGAATTGGAGACCCATTAACATTTGGTGGGAATGGAGCCTGGATCTTACCGGGGGCTATCCGTGCTTTTGAACTAACTTGGCACGATAAGATCCCTCCTGGTGACTATATGGCAGATATAACTATGACCTACATTTCCGATGGCGAGCCAGTTCGAAACCTACACTCATTTACGATAAGAAAGTAGAATTAAAATAAATGTGCATTAAAATTTTTGGTTGTAGATATTTTGAGACGTCAATGAAAAATAGCCGTTCAATCTTCTTCATAATAATTGAAGCTTTTCTGAAAGCCTTTCTTTTTGTCCTAATGCTTAGCTTGCCTCAACAAGCCATCAGCCAGCAAACAACCAAGAAGCCGCAAAAAATAGAAATTATTAACCAATCGAAGCAAACAACTAAAGAACCACAGAAGGGAACTATTAACCCGCGAAAGAGTGTTTCCAAACTACCCGGTTTTATGGCTGCACCCCCGGATTCGGGGGATCAAATTCCTCATTTGGGAGGTGGGGTGCCGCCAGATGAACTAATCTGGATGGAGTTTGCGTTGGATTGGACAAACTGTCAGATTCATCGGGTTAACACTGATTCGGCAATTGTAATCATTTTGCCGGGCACTATCTCCTCCTCAAGTCGAATCTACTGGAATCTCCATACCATGTCTCCCCATCCCGGTGGGTTTCCTATTTTATATTTTGTTAATGATGTCTTAGGCAGAACCGGACCGGAGTTTGGCACAGATATTCCGCTGACCTGGGAAATTGCCTTAGATGGTGGTTCGTTCAATCCAATAACCATCTTACGAGATAAGACCCTTCTCGTCACCTTCCCTCCGGGCAACCACACCTTCCAGGTGCGCATCACCGGCGTCCCGCAGCCTTACCAGGGAGATGGTTACTATCAGCTCCAGTTGGGACAGAGTCTGGTACCTGAATTGTAGGTCTAATCCTGTCCAAACAACTTACCCTTTTCCCATGTAAGCCACCAGTGTCGAAACAGATTGCTCGCCTTTAGGTCACCAAGATCCTGCGGCTACCACGGCCTATTCCCTTTTGCTTGTTGTTGCCGGGTACCCTTCGGCTTGGCTCCTCAGGGCCAGCCCTCAACCCGTAACTTCGCCCACCCCTTTTTCTCTCCCACGCTGATGATAAACCCGGCCTGCTGAGCAGGCCCGCCAGAGGCGGACAAGCCCGCCTAAGGCGGGCAGGCCGGGCCACCTGGTCAGCGCTTGGTCCGCCACTTGTGGTGAGTTTCGAACCACTTGTGGTGAGCGTCGAACCATTTATGGTGAGTTTCGAACCATCTTAACACCTGCCCCCTATCCTCTCTTTCCACAAAGAGCAAATATACCTTTTATGGTGAGCGTCGAACCATTTATGCTGAGTTTCGAAGCATTTATGCTGAGTTTCGAAGCATTCTAATACCCAACCCGTATCCTCTCTTACCACAAAGAGCGAATTCTCCATAATTCTGATGGTGAAAAGGATACCTCCCACGTTTATGTAAGAGCATATCCTGTTTTGCGCTCGCCTCTAAATTCCCCTTTAGTAAAGGGGGATTTGCCAACTTCCGAATCCACTTCCTTCTTCTGGCGGGCGACGCAGACAATTGAATGCTCTCCTGGATATGCGGAAAAGAGATTCGATATGAACCATACAATTGATACAGAAGACAAGAAAGTCGAAGATCCCGGCCCTTGTCGAGCAGTTTGTAGGTCGGGTTCCCCGGACATCCTACGGACCTGTAGGGGGGCCCCTGTGGGCGATCCCGCTGACGGCGCTGGAACTACCCGACAATCTGCTGGCAGGAAGGCTGAAAAAAAAACGAAAATGAGCTCCAGAAAGCCCAGAAAGCCCAGAACCGCCAGTATCGTAGTTTGTAACCTGCTGACACACAGAATCCTAGCAGGCAGGAAGGGTGAAAGAAAAAATGAAAATGAACTCCAGAAAGCCCAGAAAGCCCAGTATCGCAGTTTGTAGGTCGGGTTGCCCAGACGTCCTACGGACCTGTAGGGGGCCTGTAGGGCGATCCCCCCGGAGGCGGGGGAGCTACCCGACAATCTGCTGACACACAGAATCCTAGCAGGCAGGAAGGGGTGAAAGAAAAAATGAAAATGAACTCCAGAAAGCCCAGAAAGGCCAGAACCGTCAGTGTCGCCTGGGTAGCCGGGGAACCGCTCCTCCTCTCCCCTCTGGGGAGAGGACAAGAGGTGAGGGGTTACTGGTTGGTTTGTTTCTTAGAACTCTGTCTTGCCGGTAAATTTAAAGTTATCTATCAGCATGGCGGGAGCCACTATGCACCCCACGTCTTCCCACCAGGAGGCAACGATTTTTCTCTCCCGGGATATCTGGGAAACGTTGGAGAATGCTTTAAGCATGCTCTCGGTGAAGCGTAAGTTCTTAATCCCGTGTTTGATCTTTCCGTCCTCTATCCAGAAGGTGCCATCTCTGGTCATTCCGGTTAAGACTGCATTGATGGTATCCAAAAGTCCGTTTATGTAATGAAACCTGGTCACCAGAATCCCCCTTTTTACCGATTCTATCATTTTATCCAAAGAGGAGTTGCCGCCTTGGATGAAAAGGTTCAGGGCAAAAGTTGCCTCGGCGTTATCTGGAGTAAGGGCGTGACCGGTTGATTTCTTCCCCTCCTTGTGAGCGGAGATAGAATTATACACCACTCCGTTGGCGATTCCCTTGTCTATAAGCATCACCTTCTGTTTGGGCACTCCTTCAAAGTCGAAGGGGAAGGCGATGCCGCTCTCATCGGTGCCGTCATCATACATGGTAACGTTTTCACCCATGATCTTCTGCCCGATCCGATTGGACAGAAAGCTGGTCCCCTCCTGAAAGGTTTTGGAGCCAAATCCGATGTAATTCGTCCATTCCACCAAAGCGGCCACGGCTGAAGGCTCTAATATTACCTGATACTCTCCGGGATCAAGATCCTTTGGATCTTTGCTCTCCATACATTTGGCAACAGCAGTCTCTGTTAGATTATCCACTCCGATTTCATCCACATCCCGGGAGAGCTGATCTGAATAACCGGAACTATTATCCCCCATCACTATCAGATTGAGGTGGGCTGAGGTGAGGGGTTGATAACAGGCAACGCCCTTGGTATTGACCACCGCTATCTTAGAATCACCGGTGGAGAAGGACCCAGCCGCGGTAAGGTGCGATACTTTTGCCTTGTCGAAAATCTTTTTGACCGCTTCCGCCCTTTGGGTGGGGGAGAAGTGCGCAGTCTTCTCAAAATAGGTATCAAGCTTTGTAAATTCCTGCTTGGTGGGAAGACCGGGGAAATTGGGATTTTCCTTCTGGTTTCTGGCGATATCTGTGGCATCGAAAAGGGCTTTTTCCAAGTCCTCCTTGATAAAAGAGTTGGTGGATGCCACCCCTATCCTTTTCCCTAAAACAGCCCGAAAATATACCCGACTGTTCCGCTCGGAAACGTTTTGATGGATGGCAGAGTTGGCGAAGCGGGTGAGTCCGCTTTCGCCGCCTATGTAAACCGCCTCGGTCTGATCCGCCTCTGACTTTTTCAAAACCGAGTCTAGTAAAGTAAGTATATTATCCTTTCCGATCATTTGCTCACTCCCACTTTAATGTTGCGAAATCTTGCCGGTGAGGTTCCATGCGCCACGTGCATGGTTTGCATGGGCTCACCTTTTCCACAGTTAGGCACTCCCCAGATATGCCAAAATTTTCGATTACACACCGCATCACAGCTATTCCAGAACTGCGGGGTGATTCCGGTGTAGGTGGCGTTTTTGAACATCTTCCCCAATTTGCCACCCTTGATCTCCCAAGCCGCCTCCACTCCGAATTGGAAATTCAGCCGCCTGTCGTCTATGCTCCAGACTTTGTTGGTGTCTAAAAACACTCCATCTTTAGTATCTCCGATCAGATCCTCCAAATCCCATTCTCCGGGTTCTAAATTTATGTTGGTCATCCGGATCAAAGGGATTCGATTCCACCCATCTGCCCGCATGGTGCCGTTGCTTTGCTGATTTAAAACAGCCGCCGTCTCCCGGGAGGTTTGATATCCCACGAATAGACCATCCTTGACCAGATATGCCCGTTGAACCTTAACCCCTTCGTCGTCGTATCCGAAACTGCCCAATCCTCCGGGAATGGTGCCATCGGCAACTATGGTGACCTTTTCGGAGCCATATTTCAGCTTATTCACCTGATCCAGAGTTAAAAAGCTTCCACCAGCCAGACTTATCTCCGTTCCTAAAACCCGATCCAGCTCGGTGGGATGCCCACACGATTCATGCACCTGCAGTGCCATCTGGTTGCCGGAGATGATGACGGTGGTCTCCATTTCAGGTAGAGGTGGTGCGGAAAGAAGCTGGACAGCTTCCTCTCTGATTCTTTCGGCATGCTCCAATAGCTTTAACTCCTCCACAAATTCATAACCTCGGGCGGCATAATCGCCCCCATGAGAACTGGGATAAGAGCGTTTTTGCGACCCAGAGCTCCCCACTGCGGTGGCCACGATTCCAGCACCGCTTTCCACTATTGATTGTTCTATAAAAGCGCCCTCTGTGGAGGCGAAGATTTTATCAGTTTTAAAAAACTGCATGGAACCTTCTGCTACCTTTATTTTGGGATTTTTCTTGACTATGGCGCAGGCATCCAAAAGAAGGCTTAACTTTTTGTCGATGGAAACCCCAAAGGGATCGATGTCGTAGCCACTCTTATATGAATCCTGATAAATCTCTGTAGGAGTCAGCCTGACGTCCTCTCTTTTGGTAAGGGCAGAAGCTCTGGCAATCTCAATGGCAGTCTCAGCCACCCTCTTCATCTCATCTGAGTTAAGGATGGAACTGGCGGCAAAGCCCCAGGCACCGTCTTTGATAACTCTGATGCCAAATCCCTGATCATCATTGCGAGATAAACCCTCCACGTTTCCGTTTTTCACCATGATATCTTCTGTGCTGGACCTCTGATGTCTGATATCTGCGTAATCCACCTTCTTTTTCTTCAGGTGGTCAATTAACTCTTTTATCTTATCTTTCAAAATTTCCTCCTTTCACCCCGAAACCATTTATTGATCTATAGGTCTCATTTAACTTTGAGGAATCTAAATTATATCATGTCCCGTAGATTGTCAAGAAATAAGATCGGAATGTTCGTCCACTGATTCGGTATGGTTAGTTTTTCTCTGTTGGGGCGGGGGTTGTAGGGACTGTTGAAAAAGTATCCCACACGCTGTTGTCAGTGAGAGGGGATTGTCGTAGGGACAGCCCTTGAGGCTGTCCGCATTAGGCTTTGGACAGGGACAAGCCCTGTCCCTACATAAAAACCTCTCCATCAAATGGCTCTTTCAACAGTCCCTTATACCTCCGTCCCTTCTCTACGGTCACGGAGACCCCCATACGGGAGGGCAGACGCCCCGGCATACGCCCCCGTCCGGGCGTCTGGGCGTCGGCTCGTCTGAGAGACGATCAGGGATACAACCCTTCACGGCGAGTCGTTCAGGGCAAGCCCCGGTCCGATCTGGATATTTTGAGAGTCACCGAGTTACAACCCAATCCCAACATAACAAAATCAATCAAACAAAAAATTCAAAGATACAAACTTATTGTCATTTGATTTCTCAACCCCCTTGGTATCATCCATACAGTTTTTACCCAGTCAATACTTATGACTTCAGATCTGTGGAGTTACAAAAAAAAACCAAAAAAATAGTTGACAAACCTGATGGTTTATCTTATACTTGGACAAAATTTCAGGAAAATGAAAAAATATGTCAAAGCGAACACTTGTATATGAAAAGTTTAATGTGAAGAAAGGGGGTGAGAATATATAATCGTTTGTAGAAGTAAGAAGGTTTGTCTTTCTTGTCTAACCTTTTAAATCAAGTCAGAGGAGGGATAACGTATGAAAAAGATACTCGTTATTCTGGTCATATCAATCTTTGCTGCAAGCACCGCTTACGGAATGGATATGTCCAAACACATTGGCTTTGGTGGCTGGGTAGGTGGGATTATGCCCATAAACGGAACCGTCAGCTCCGAAGATAATCTTTCGGATGTGGTTGGCTTCTACGGATTTCCTGCACTGGAGATAAAATATGTGATCATAGACAGAGTAGCAGTGGGAGCTAATGTGGGTTATGGCTACATGCCCATAAAGGACGAGAAAAAAGGAGTTGGCTTCGAAGATTTAACTCCAGCTTTAAACATGCCCTATGTCACCGTGAACGGCACCTACAACTTCGGACCCATGATGAAAGCTGAGGAGAATAAGCTCAATCCCTTCGCCACCGCCGGAGTGGGAATGTATATGTGGTACTTCTCTCGAAATGAGAGAACAGATAAACTGACCATTGGTGATGAAGAGTGGAAAGCCTCAAGCTTAGGCATCAACGTTGGTGGAGGAGTGGAGTATTTCGCCTCCGAGAAGCTTGCCGTCTTCGGAAGGTTGAACTATCACTTTGTGATGATGAAGGACGAGGATAAGTTCGGTGAGGATTTTGGTAGTCAGGGATTTTTGACCTTTGGCGCCGGAGTCACCTATTATCTGTTCACTGGTGGCGAGTAATCCAAAATTTTTCTGTGATCAACCCATCTGGGGGAGATGCTCTCTCCCGGATGGGTTTAGTTTATTAGAAGTGATAGGTCGGACTTTTTAATGTTCGGGCGGGGGTATAACCCCCACCCGAACCAGATATCCGTATATCAACAAAATCGAGGTGAGGTGCCTCCGCTATTAATTTGTTGAGAAAAAGTAAGTTCACATCTTAGGTGAGGTGAAAAAATGAAAAAGCTTTTAGGATTGTTTACATTAGTGATGGTTTTGTTCTTGGTTACCTCCGCGTCGGCAATCGATCAGAGCGGAAAACTTGCCATTGGCGGCTATGGAGGATATGCCTTCGGATTTGGCGATTATTTCAAAGAGTGGGACTTTGGGCAACTGGGTTCATTTCAAAACAAACCTACCTACTTTTTTGGAGCCAAAGCAAAATTTGGACTTACTCCTAACATCGCCCTGGTGGGTGCCGCAGAATATCAGGCTGGAGAGGCTAAGGTCGAACTGAACTTGGGGGAGTTGGGATCGTATTCAGAAAGCGAAGATTGGAACTGGATCGCAGTTTTAGGCAACCTGGTGTTCGTCATGTCTCCAGACGCAAAAACAACTCCATATATCACTGCAGGCGGCGGCTACTATATTCCGGATGAAGGGGATAGCAAGCCGGGAGTGAACGCCGGATTGGGTGTGGAACACTTCTTCCAAGATAATCTAGCTCTGGATGCAGGAGCGCGATTTCATATGATTTTCCTCGAAGCGGGAGAGGATTTTGAAGGAGACTATGACAACGCCACCTATGTTCAGGCATATCTCGGGCTGATTCTCTATCTGGGAGCAAAATAGAAGGATGAGGGTTTCTTTCTTGTTCGGGCGGGGGTTTTACCACTGCCCGAACCATGTAAAGCCATAGCTTTGCTTGATCCGGTGCTGTTGAGATGTTACCAAGGTAAGGCTGTCTGTCAGCCGTGGCTTTAACAGTAAACTCAGAGTCTTAAGCGAGGTGAAAAGATGAAAAAACTTTGTGCTTTGTTTGCTTTGGTGATGATTTTGGTTCTCACCACGTCTGCGTTGGCAATTGACCATACCGGAAAATTCGCCATTGGTGGCTATGCTGGATATGCTTTCGGGTTCGGAGACGCTTTCAAGGACCATGAATTTGGCTATTACGTTCCGGGTTATGGTTTCTATGGTTGGAGCGTCAAAAACAAACTAACATATTGCGTTGGTGCGAAGGCAAAATATGGACTTAGCCCTAAGTTGGCTTTAGTGGGTGCTCTCGATTACCAGGCAGGAGATGTGGAGGTGAAAGCAGCAGGGAGTATGGCTGCATTTGGTGGCAGCACAAGCTACGATTGGACCGCCATCCTGGGTAATGTCCTTTATACTTTATCCCCGGAAAAGAAGACCACTCCCAATCTTACTGGTGGGGTTGGGTTTTATATGGACGGGGATACCAAGCTGGGAATAAATGTTGGAGGAGGAGTAGAACATTTCTTCCAGGACAATTTGTCCTTAGATGCGGGAGCGCGGTTTCACATGGTTTTCACCGAAGGCGAAAGCACCACCTATCTCCAGATCTTTGCCGGAGTGATGTATTATTTAGGGGTCAAATAACAAACTAATCGTTTTTGCTTTAAAGAGCCCTAGGGAAGGAATCCCTGGGGCTTTTTGCTTTGAGATGTTCAAGAGTTTTCCCCCTATTGATCGGGCGGGGGTTTAACCCCCGCCCGAACTATGTAAGATTGATTTCTTATAGTTGCGTCAGGAGCTCTACTCTTCCCCGTACGGGGAATCCTGGTGACCAACGCTTTTAAGGGTGTCTGACTAAGGTCCTGACACAACACAAAAAGATTTAGGGCGATGGCAGAGCATCGCCCCTACACCCTCTCCCTGTAGGGGCGGACCTCCGCGTCCGCCCTATATAAGTTCAACCCCCGATCCAACCATGATATTAAACCGTCTAGTATCCCTTCCTTTTTCCCAGAACTGCCGACAGCCTTTAAATAAAAGCAAACGCGAAAGGACTAACCACAATATAAATTAATATAACACTATACCGGATAGTTTTTGCGTTCCATTTAACTTGACATGCAGTCAGGGTTTTATTATTATCAATCGTTGGTTCGGGGTACCTTACCCCGAACCGTAGAAGTTGCGAGGTGAGGGTTCATCCTACCCTTCGGTCCTGAGACCTCAGGGTCGAAGGAAAGGGATTTCCCTCGATCCTGATCTTCGGGATCGAAGGACACCCTGAAGGGCACCCCGCAACAACAGTAAGCCGAAACAGACAAAGGTTGAACCGTATGGTTTATACTGGAGGATGATGGCTGATGCGTTTAAAGGATTTGCCCAAGCATTACGACCCCAAACTGACTGAGGATAAGTGGTATCAGTTTTGGCTTGAAAAGGGGTTTTTCCACGCAGACGAGAAAAGCAAAAAGGAGACCTTTAGCGTGGTGATCCCTCCCCCTAACGTTACGGACGTGCTTCACTTAGGACATGCACTCAACAATACCCTGCAGGACATTCTGATAAGATGGAAAAGGATGCAGGGATATGAAGTGGAGTGGCTTCCCGGGACGGATCATGCTGGTATCGCCACCCAGGTGATCTTGGAGAAGAAATTAGCTAAAGAAGGAACCTCAAAAGAGAAGTTAGGAAGAGAGAAATTTGTTGAACTTGCCTGGGAATGGAAGAGGAAAAGCGGAGACGCCATATTACATCAGCTTAAGAAGATTGGGTGCTCATGCGACTGGAACAGAACCAGATTTACCTTAGATCAGGGGCTTTCGGAGGCGGTGATGGAGGTCTTCGTTCATCTTTATAACAAGGGTTTGATATATAAAGGAAAGCGGATCATCAACTGGTGTCCTCGTTGCCAGACCTCTCTTTCTGATGATGAAACCCAAAGAGAGGAAAAAAAAGGTTCTCTGTGGTATATCAAATATAAACTCAAAGGTTCGGATGAATACATCACCGTAGCCACCACCCGACCAGAGACCATGCTGGGCGATACCGGGGTAGCGGTCAACCCCAAAGATAGGAGATTTAAAAAGCTTTTAGGCAAATCTGCCATCTTGCCCATCCTGGATCGGGAGATTAAGATCGTGGCAGACGATTTTGTGGATCCGGAGTTTGGCACCGGAATGGTGAAGGTTACTCCGGCTCACGATCCTAATGATTTTGACATAGGATTGAGGCATAACTTAGAACAGATCAACGTGATGAATCCTAACGGGAGCATGAATGAAAATGCGGGAAAGTTCGCCGGCATGGACAGATATGCTTGTCGGGAGGCTTTAGTAGCTGAGCTTAAGAAGAAAAAGTTTTTGGAGAAAATTGAACCTTACCGGGTGCCGGTGGCTTTGTGCTACCGTTGCGGGACCGAAATCGAACCTTATCTTTCCGAGCAGTGGTTTGTGAAGATGAAGCCTTTAGCCGAGCCAGCCATTGAGGCGGTAAAGACCGGCAAGGTGAGATTCTATCCAGAGCGCTGGACCAAGACTTATATGCACTGGATGGAGAACATCAGAGACTGGTGTATTTCCCGCCAGTTGTGGTGGGGACATCGCATTCCAGTGTGGTATTGTCAGGATTGTAATGAAGTTTTGGTTTCCAAAACCGCTCCAACTGAGTGTACCAAATGCAGAAGCAAAAATTTAAAGCAGGATGAGGATGTGCTGGACACCTGGTTCTCCTCCTGGCTCTGGCCCTTCTCCACCTTTGGTTGGCCCAAAAAGACTCCCGAGCTTGAGAGATTCTATCCCACCAAGGCGCTTTTCACCGCCTCAGAGATCATCTTCTTATGGGTGGCGCGCATGGTGATGGCGGGATATGAGTTTATGGGAAGAGAGCCCTTCTCAGATGTATATATTCACGGCACGGTGCGGGATGAGCACGGGGTGAAGATGAGCAAATCTTTGGGAAATGGAATTGATCCTCTGGAGATAATTGATGAATACGGGGCGGACGCTCTAAGAACCACCATGATGCTGGTAACTCCGGAAGGACAGGATACCCTCATAGCTCGCCGGACCTTCCAGGTAGGTCAACACTTCGCCAACAAGCTGTGGAACGTATCCAAATTTGTGATGACAAACCTACCAGATGGGATTGCCCCTGAAGATTTTGTAGGGGCGATTCCCCGCCTCCGGCGGGATGTTCCACATGAATCGCCCCTACAGGACACAGAGAAGCTCAAGCTTGAGGACAGGTGGATTTTAAGTCGGCTGAATCGCACGGTGAGTGAGGTCACTGACCTGATGGAGAAATACAGATTCAACAGTGCAGTGAAATCTTTATACGAGTTTATCTGGCACGATTTCTGCGACTGGTATGTGGAGATGATAAAACAAAGGCTCAGCTTGCCACAGGGGGAAAAAGATAAGGTGACGGCTCAAAGGGTGGCTCATCTGGTGCTTAATCACATGCTCCGACTGCTTCATCCCTTTGCCCCGTTCATAACTGAGGAGATCTGGCATCGTCTGTATGATGGGGGAACGGATGGCGATCGTTCTTCTATCTTAATGGCAAAGTGGCCCAGCTGTCTGAAGGAACTGATCGATGAGAATCTGGAGGAGACCTTGAAGGGGGTGCAGGATGTGGTTACCTCCATCAGAAATATCAGATCGGAGATGAACGTGCCCCCAGCTAGGTGGGCAGATGTTTTGATCAAAGCCGACAACAAAGGTCTAAAGAAGATACTGGAAGATAATCAGGATCACATCAAAAACTTGGGCAAGGTGGGGAATCTCAAGATCGGGATTAGAATCGCCAAGCCTGATCATGCCGCCAGCGCAGTTATAAGAGATGCCGAGATATTTGTCCCCTTAGAAGGTTTGATCGATTTAGAGCAGGAACGGATCAGGTTGGAGAAAGAGATCGCCAGAGTAGCCCAACTTCTGGAGAAGACCAACAAAAAGCTCTCCAATGAGGATTTTCTCAAAAGAGCGCCCAGAGAGATAATTGAAAAGGAGAAAGCCAAAAAAGAAGAATACCACAAGATGGTGGAGAAACTTAACAAAAACTTAGAGGGGATCGTGGGCTGGTAACAGCCTAATGGCGTTTCTTTCATATAAGAAGCTCCGACCAGAGTTCCTTACGGGGGATTGAAAAAAGAAGAACCATAAAAATTTATTCTGAAAAATTCCTACCCAGCGTAAATCGTGACCCAGTACAATAAGCCCGATAAATCGGGCAACTATGCTTTAAGGAATAAAACCTTCTTCGATTTGTATAACATTTCAGAGGCACAAAAAAACTTTTAATTTCTAAGGTGGTGAGTAAAATGAAATACTCTTTAATGTTCAAAATGTTGGTTTTGAGTCTTGTCCTTGGCGGTTGGTATCTGGTAAAGCCTTCGCCAGCTTATGCGGAGGTTGCGGTTACGATTTACAATCAGGATCTGGGACTTATCAAGGATGTGCGGGAACTTGAATTTCAAAAGGGGAAAAGCATAATCAAATTTACCGACGTGGCGGCAAAGATAGACCCCACCTCGGTTCATTTCAAGCCAGTTAATCCTTCCGATCGAGTAAGTATCCTGGAGCAGAACTACCAGTATGATCTGGTTAGCTCTACCAAGATATTGCAGAAATACGTGGACAAAGAAATTGAGCTTTTCACCAAATCCGCAGGGTCCATGGGACAGGGCAAATCTTACAAGGGTAAGCTTCTTTCTTATTCCAACGATAACGTCACCCTTCAGGAACCGGAAGGAGCCATCCGGATAGTAAGGCTGGACGAGGTGCGGGATCTTTATTTTCCCACCCTACCGGAGGGTTTGATCACCAAACCCACTTTAGTGTGGCTTTTGGATAGTGAGGTTAGTGGAAAAAGAAAGGCGGAGGTGAGTTATCTCACCTCGGGGATAAACTGGCACACCGAATATGTTGCAGTGGTGGATCAACGGGACGAAAACCTGGAGTTGGCTGGCTGGGTATCCATTGACAATCGCTCCGGCGCCACTTATGAAGATGCCAAGGTGAAGTTGATTGCAGGAGAGGTGCATCGGGTGAGAGAGGAAAGAGTGCCACCCCGACTGGCAAAAGGATACGCTTTAGATGTTGCTGGAGCTCCTCAATTTGAAGAAAAAGCGTTTTTCGAATATCATCTCTATACCCTTCTGCGTCCTGCCACTATCAAGGATAATGAGATAAAGCAGGTCTCCCTTTTCCCTTCCACCGAGGTGAAGGTCAAAAAGATATTCACCTATGATGGAGCCAGAGACGAAAAAAAGGTTAAGGTGGAGCTGGAGTTTAAGAATGCTGAAAGCGAAGGATTGGGAATGCCATTGCCGCAGGGGAAAATACGGGTATACAAGGAGGATGTGGATAAGGCCTTAGAATTCGTGGGGGAGGATCGGATCGATCATACACCTAAGAATGAGAAGGTAAGGGTCTTCTTGGGGAACGCATTTGATATAGTAGGGGAAAGACAGAAGACCGACTTCAAAAAGATCAGAGATGATATCACCGAGGAATCATATCAGATCAAACTGCGAAATCACAAAGAGGAAAAAGTGGAGGTGGTGGTGGTGGAGCATCTTTATCCTCACACCGAGTGGGAGATAAGAGAGTCCACCCACGATTATGAGAAAAAGGATGCCAACACCATTGAGTTTAAGATTCACTTGGACAAAGACCAAGAGGTGGTGCTGAATTACACGGTTCGATATTACAGATGAAAATATGGTAGTCGCCCGTCTGGGCGAGAAGATACGCAGGCTAAAGTGTATTGTCAAGCTACATCGGCAACAGATCTGTAGGTTGGGTTGCGTCCAGACGGACGCCTGTCTGGGCGATCCCTCAAGGGTGAGCTACCCGACACCCACGTTGTCTACTAAAGCCAGATCACAAAAGCCTGGTTATGTATAAATAGTGCAGAAAGCAAACTCAAAATAAATAATTCCTACTTTACCATCGGAGGTGAGATGAAATCCTGTAACCTAAGAAAACAACCAGGTATATGGTTTTCCCTGATCATTTTTTTCTCAGCGGCAATTTTTCTGTTAAGCTGTGGCGCCAAGAATCCCGGGTTGACCTCAGCCAAAATCTATCTGGGGCTCACCCCGCCGGATTACGAAAAAGCCATCCAACAGCTTCAGATCGCCTTAAAGCAGGAGCCCGAAAACGCAGAGGCGCATTTTCTTTTGGGGAAGATCTATGCGCAAAAGAAGATGTATAAAGATATGCTAAGGGAGTTTCAACAGGCAGAAACAGGCAAGCTAAAGCCAAAACAGTTAGAAGAATTGCATCAGATCAGAAAGCAGAAATGGACTGAAGTTTTGAATTCAGCAATACGCCTCGGAAAAAAACGAAAGCAGATTGATCAATACAAGCTTGAGCTTCTCACCGATTTCTCCAAATACCCTGAGTATAAGGATACTCTCAATAACTTCTCCGCTGATCTGGAAGGTGCCGACAGATTTACCTGGAACGACTATCAGATGTTCAGTCAGGTTAAACCAGCATTAGAGGAGTTGGGGAGAGCACTGGAAGCCGAAGCCATCGAGCGGTATCAGATCGCCATCCTGATGGATTCTGTCCGGTATGAACCATTTCTCAACTTAGCCGCAGAATATGTGCGCAGAGATGAGCTTAAGACCGCTTTAGAATATTACCGGAAAGCTTACCAACTCAAACCGGACAACTCCAACGTGATGAACGATTATGCGGTTACTCTGTTAAGTGCCAAAAAATTTCAGCAAGCTTTAAGCCTCTATGAACGGATTTTAGAAAAAGATCCCACAAATGTGAATGCTTTGGTAAACGTGGCTATGATCTATGCCCGAAAGGGGGAGGCCGAAAAGGCGCTTTCTACTTATTCTGTGATTATCTCCATAGATCCAGAATACGAAGATGCATACTACAATAGGGGACTTCTGTTTTTAACCAAAGCCCAGGCTAAAATCTTAATTCTAAAAGCTTACAAAGATTCTTTGGGGAAAAACTCAAAGGACAAAAGGCTTTTGTCCTGGTATCAGTCTGCTCAAGAGGACTACGACCGGCAATTTGTGAAGGCGGAAAGTGATTTTCAAAAGACTACTGAAATTAATCCCGGCGACAAAGATGCATTCTTTCATCTGGGGCTTCTGTATGTGAGCAGAGCTCAGATCCTTGGTAAAGGGGAAGAGCAGAATCACAATTTTAGCCAGGCAGAAGATTCCTTTAAAAAGAGTCTCAAGCTTGATCCCCAGGATGCGGAGATCATGAAGTATCTGGGCTTCACGCTTCTAAGCCAAGAGAAATGGGAAGAGGCAAGTCTTCATCTGGAGAAGTTGGTCGGATTAGATCCCACCGACAGGGAGGCCTGGGGCTATTTGGCAATTGCTTATGCCAGATTGGGAGAGAAGGATAAGGCGGAGGAGGCTTTTAAAAAGTCTGCCTGGTAAAACCTTTGACTTGGTTTCCCCATGATGATTTTGTCTGAAATAAACTCACACATGGGTTCGGAGTAACCTCACCCGAATCCCAAACGCGTAGCCGAGGCTTCACACTTCGTCCCCCGCCGAAGGCGTCCAGACGGACGCACGTCTGGGCGGGGTGTCGAAGGATGTCTCGGCAATATCTGAATATTTAAAGGCTTAACTTTACCTTAACGGCGGGTGAAAGAAAACGGATAAGCAACCTGATCTCAAAGATATTCGGACTGCTCATCAACGAATCCGTCCATACATTATTAAGACTCCTGTTCTGACCTGCACTGCACTTGATAGCATGGTTGGGGCAAGACTTTTTTTCAAATGTGAGAATTTTCAAAAAGCCGGTGCTTTCAAATTTCGTGGTGCTTGTAATGCCATATTTTCCCTTTCTGATGAACAAGCTTCGCGTGGAGTGGTGACCCACTCATCAGGTAATTTCGCGGCGGCGCTGGCTTTGGCAGCTCGTAAACGGGGTATTAGTGCAAGAATTGTGATGCCCTCCAACGCTCCTGCAGTAAAAGTCGATGCTGTGAAAGGCTACGGCGGAGTTATCACTTTTTGTGAGCCGACTCTGACTTCGCGGGAAAGTTCGGCAGCCAAAGTTATCAAAGAGACAGGTGCCACATTCGTCCATCCTTACAACGATTATCGCATCATCGCCGGACAGGGAACAGCCGCGTTAGAACTAATGGAGGAGATTTCCGACCTTGACTTTATTCTTGCTCCTGTAGGTGGGGGCGGTTTGCTGAGCGGAACTGCGATTGCCGCCAAGGCGCTGAATCCAAAAATAAAAGTGATCGGCTGTGAACCAAAAAATGCAGATGATGCATACCGTTCCATAAAGGCAGGACGTATCCTTCCGTCTGAGAATCCGAACACCGTTGCCGATGGGCTAAGAACGTCTCTGGGTGATAAAACGTTTCCCATCATTCAGGATCTGGTAAGCGAAATCCTCTTAGCCACCGAAGAAGAAATTGTCACTGCCATGCGGTTGATCTTCGAACGCATGAAGATCGTGGTGGAGCCGTCCGCCGCAGTGCCGCTGGCGGTGCTGCTCTTCAAGCAGCTCGATGTGGCAGGCAAGAAGGTCGGTGTTATCCTCTCCGGCGGCAATGTGGATCTCAGCAGGTTCTTCGAGGAACTGGCGTAGGGGGCTCGTTGGTAACGGACACCTTGTCCGTTCTCCCCCGCCTTTGACCGGGGGATCAGGATGAATCCGTTACCGTATGCGTCACGGACGAGGGCGTCTGTGACGAACAGGCAACAACCAATCTCAACCTACCGCAAGCGGCGGGGCACCCCGGCGACAACCCGTCCGTGGTCCGCCGTCCGCCGCAAACCACAGGTAAGGCGGCGGAGCACTCAAGCGATTACCTAAACCAACTATCCCACAGCAAGCTGTGGGCCACCTGCCGTCCCCCGTCTCATTTTTACTTTTTAACCACCAATTCCACGCGCCGATTCTGGGCCTTCCCGGCAGCAGTTATGTTGGGCGCGACTGGTGTGGACTCACCATAGCCTTTTGTAAAAAGTCGAGACGAAGAAATACCTCCGGAAACCAGATATAACTTGACTGATTCCGCGCGTTGCTGGGAAAGAATTTGATTATGGTCGGTATCTCCGTCTGAGTCGGTGTGTCCTTCAATAATCAACTGCATGGCCGGTTCAGACTTGAGCAGGGCAATGATTTTATCCAGAGTCGGCTTAGATTCATCTCGAATGACATCTGAATCAACATCAAAATTAATTCCGTAAAGCCTTACCCTCCCGAACTCTAAAAGCTCCTTAGTCATTTGTTCCTGTATCCCACCTGCCCAATGAGGACAACCGCCGACATCTTGAGATATTTTTGTTCCGTTCCATATTCCGCCTGGTGAATCTTCCTTTCCTTCATACCACCAAAGACCAATAAACTTTTCCCCATCGGAGGTGAATACCATGATAGCCGGACCTTTCTGACCTGGTTCCCTCCAGGTAAATTTCATGATACGATCTTCAATGCCCCCGTTTAGTAAGCCTTCATCGTATTCATAACATCCGGTAACTGATGTTCCCTGCTGTCGGAGATGAAAGTCGTTATAGTTAGTCTTGTAGGTCCCGGAAACATCGGGTAATGGCGTCTTTGTCAGTTGTTTTCCGAAGGCACGAAAGTCCATGAGCTCTGTATATTCGCTCGAACCGTGATTATTCTGGATGGTCAGTCGAAGCCACTTTCCGGATTTATCAACTGTCACCGGAAAGCTCTGATTGTCTTCCTTATCAATCAGCGACACACTCGCGATTTTCACAAACCCCTCTGTGGGACCATCATCCGAAAGTTCAACAAGAATGTCCTTTGCACCACGCCCCTTTTTGTCTATATTGCCCGTATCAAACTCCAGACGATCAAACACACTTTTCTCAGCAAGTTCAATCACTAACACATTATTCAAAATCTTTCCTTTAGGACAACACCAGCCGGTTAGCGGATTTTCGTCCACAATCATAAAATTTCCCCATCCAAAGCTGTATTCGGGGGCTTTCTCTACAATCAATGCTCCGGATAAGAAAGAGACAAGCGACTGATCAGTTGTGGTTGCATAAGCATTAAATCCAAATTGAAAAAATAGACAAACCATCACAAGTGATACCAAAATCAATTTTCTACTCATAATATAACCTCCTTATATTAATGATGTTGTCCGACAACTATTAAACTATTTTCAGTTAAAATCACAAATTCTGATGGCGATTCATCGACATAATAATCCCGCATTGGCTTTTTACGCCGAGACGTTAAAATATAAAAACAATTTAAACTATATAAAAGCATACAGTTTCAATGAATATATGAAAAATAAACTCAAATGTCCAGTCAATAACATAACTCAGCACTAAAATTATTCCTTAATAGTCCGGCTATATAACGTGTGAGTTGAGCGGCGGCGATCAGCCGTCCGCTCCAACATTGTGTTATATTGCCCTGAAAGGTTTGTGTGCCTGTCGGGTCCCCGGACCCGACAGGAAACGCTGAGACTGCCGCCAGGTTGGGGGACCTGGCGGGCACAAAAAAATCCACAATCAAAAGAATAAAAAATATCGGGGTACACGTTTCATATAGGCACGGTATGAATCACCGTATTGTTCTGAGCAAGCTTCTTCCTCCGCCAGAGTTCTAAAGTGACCGAAGAATTTAGAGATAATTAGTATGAGTAGTGCAAGCCATGAACCAATAGCGATACAAATCCCGACACTTGAAATAAACAACATCAATACCTGCGGATGGCGGGATATTCTGTAGAGCCCTCCAGTAGCTGGCTGATTGGGGAGCGTATCCTTGAAATCGGAAAGTGCGATAATGAATCCAACCAAACCAAGGGCAAACAGAATAATCCCCGGGATGAAAACACTGGTTCGAATTCTCAATGGTGTAAGGGTTATCAGAACTAAATAAACAAGAACCGACGCCCTTCCTATAACATAAAAAGCTTTTTGCTTTCTACCCCAGCGTGATCTATCGTAATAGAAAAGCCTTGCACGCACATCCTTTGGAAAGGTCATAAGAAAAGCACCGTATATCAAGTATAGTAAACATACGAGAGTCCATCCATTGAGCCATCCGATTTGAAGCGTGGGAATTAGTTCCATTTTCCACTACTCCTGGAAATTTCAGCAGCCGACATTATGACCTACTACTGCCGCCAGGTCGGGGGACCTGGCGGGCGCAAAGCTCAACCCACCGCAAGCGGTGGGGCACCCCGGGCTTAGGCCAAGATCACTTCTTCTCCCCGGAATCTTCCAGGATTTTGCCGTCGGGTGCCACCGTAACTTCGACTTCCTTCTTGTCGGCGGTCTCGAGGACGATCTCGTACCCTTCCAACTCGTCCTTCCCGTCCTTCACCGCCGTAATCTCCATGATCTCCTGGGGAGTGAACTTGGGGTGTTTCTCTTGCACGGCCTTCTTGACAGCATCGGGCAGGTCCTTGACCGCAATCTCTTTCTCCCAGTTGTGGATCATGCCGTCCTCCTTGATGTCTGCCTCGAACTTTCGCCCCTCTTGTTTGAATTCGATGTCGTAGACGACGATATTGCCCTCTTTCTCCTTGGTCCACTTGTGGATCTCGGCCTTGGGGAACTTGGCCTTCAGGGCGTCCATTACCACCTTGGGGATTTCATCCGACTCGAGCTCGTCTTTGGCCTTGTTTTCGACATTCACCTTTTCCCCTTGCTGCTCACAGCTGAAAACAAAACACAGCAGGAGAATTAACGGAAAAGTGGAGAATCGTAACAATGAGTTCTTCATTATCTTCCTCCTTTTATCTCATGTGATAGTTTTCGTATAGTTACACTTAACGCTAAAGCTCAGCGGCGCGGTAGCGTCCGCTGGATTGACACGTTAGACGTTCAGTCTCGCAGCGGCTCTCATTCTGTCGAACGCCGTAGGGTGCTTCGAATTGTAAAACTCAAGCACTTGCTCCACACACTCTCCCACACTCAGAACATGAGTGTCCAACTCAATATCGTATATCTTGCCTTGATGTATCTTCTTGATATGCGCTCTCGCGAAGCCCTGGCGTCTACTGTCGCGTTTTCGTTCCCTGCGCTCAAGCTCTTCCAGCGGACAACGCAGACCGACGAACAGAACATAGCGACCACCCAGGAGTTCCTGAACTGTCCGAACATCGTAACCGCTTTCTAACAGGTGCGTGGCGAACGAATGTCTGAAAGTATGGCAGGTGGCACGCTTGGTCAATCCGGCCTTGGCGACGGCATCTCTCACCGCTTTTTGAACCAGCGATTCATCCACATGATGGCGTCCTTCTTCGCCGGTTTTCCTATTCTTCCAGCGGTTTTCCTGGGGACACGTTGGTTCGGGGTACCTTACCCCGAACCATAACAGTTGCGGGGTGGGGTTCATCCTGAAGGGATTCACCCTGAAGGGCACCCCGCAACAACAATGTTCATAGTTCATGGTTCATAGTTGATGGCAAAAGCTTTAACCACGAACCATAAACTGATGACTGCTAACTGATAACTGCCAACTGGAAACTGGCAACCGCCAACTGCCTACATTTCTGCCACCATCTTTTTTATCGTCTCAGTGGTCAACGATTTCGGCCGCTCGATGGCAAGACCCAAGGCTCTATCCCAGATCAGTTGGGCTAAAACGCCCATGGCACGGGAGACACCGAATAGCACCGTATAAAAGTCATACTCTCGAACCCCATAATACCACTGCAAAACTCCCGAATGCGCATCCACATTGGGCCAGGGGTTTTTGGCTTTGCCGTGCTCTTTAAGGATATCAGGTGCGGTCTCATATATCAGGCTGACCAGTTTGAAAAGATCGTCATCCGGCATGTGTTTTAAGGCGAATTCTCGCTGAGCCGTGTATCTGGGATCGGTTTGTCTCAGAACCGCGTGTCCATATCCCGGAATAACCTGTCCGCCCTTTAAGGTATCCCACAAAGCTTTGGACAACTCTTCTTTGCTGGGGACCCTTCCACCTAATTTTTCCATCAGATTCTGAATCCAGCGCAGAACCTCCTGGTTTGCCAGTCCATGTAAGGGACCAGCCAATCCGTCCATACCTGCAGAGAGGGAGTAAAAGGCATCAGATAGGGCGGAGCCGACCAAATGAGTGGTGTGCGCAGAAACGTTTCCCCCCTCGTGATCGCAATGCAGAACCAGATACAATCTCATCAATTCGTAGTATTCGGGATTGTCGATGCCCATCATATGGGCAAAGTTTGCGCCCCAGTCTAATCTCTTGATAGGTCGAATCCTCTTTCCATCCTTATAAGTCCGGCGATATATATAGGCGGCAATGGCAGGAAGCTTTGCCAGAAGGTTCATCACGTCTTCATACATGGGATCCCAGTATTCGGTCTTGGGGACGCCTTCATTGTATTTCTTTACAAACTCAGAGCTGGACTGGAGTGAGAGAATCCCTATGGCGAATTGAGTCATGGGATGCATGTCCGTGGGGAGAGCTTTCAAAGTTTTCCAGGTGTTCTGGGGGACTTCTCCCCGGCTCTGCCACTCTTTGGTGATCTCTTTGACGTCTTTCTTTGTGGGAAGCTCGCCGGTCATAAGCAACCAGAAGATTCCTTCAGGAAGAGGTTCCTCTCCACCGTGTGCCTTGGGCAATTTTTCTCGAAGCTCCGGGATATTATATCCACGAAACCTTATTCCTTCCATGGGATCTAAAAGCGAGGTCTCCCAGACCATACATTTTATGCCCCTCATGCCACCATAGGCTTGTTGGACAGTTGCTTGAGAGATCACTTTGTCACCATGTTCCTTCACTAAAGATTTGATTTCCTCCCTTAGTTCTGGAATCTTTTGAGCCAGTTTTTCCTTGAGAGACATGCCTCCTCCTGTTTAATTGTTGTGAATTATTTCACAATTTTTGACTTAAAAAAAGAATTTTGATTCGAATGTAACATTACGTGCAGAATCCGAAGCGTGCACTGCATTTTTCGTAACCTCTGTAGCTAAATCATATCGGATGGTTCCTCTTTTTGCCTCTTTTGGATCGGTGGCGCCCACAAGCTCCCTCAGTTTTTTTACCGCATTTCTTCTGGTAAGCAAAATCCCGATAACTTTGCCCGAGGAGATAAATTTCACCAGCTTTTCAAAAAACGGTTTCCCTTTATGAACCTGATAGAACTTTCTGGCTTCAGCGAGCGAGAATTTCGCCATCTTAAGATCCACTATCTTGAAACCAGCATCCTCTATCCTCTTTATGATCTCCCCTATCAGGTTTCTTTTCACCGCATCCGGCTTGATCATCAAGAAGGTCTTTTCCAAATTTTAGTCCTCACCTCCGCCCAAAAGTGCGTGAAAAAACTTAAGCTTCACTTTATTTCATATAGAACATCGAGCCAGCTTCAAACAGCTGAGGATAGCTTCATCTTTTTCTTCTTTTACGCTTTTTTCTTTGAGTCAGTTCAAACCCGATTTCTGCCGCACTCAAGTTTTTCTCCTCGGTTCCTTTAGGAGCTCTTCTTTTAATTGCCTCTAAGAATCCTTTTTTCGAAACGATCTTGGTTAAAGCGGCAATAGCTCCCAAAGCCATTATGTTGGCTACCACAGGGGTGCCGATCTTATCCCGGGCCATCTGGGTGAAAGGAAAACCATGCACTTTGTGATCCGGAAGCTGATCCACCAATCCGGAGTCTACGATTAAAACCCCCTCATCCTTCAACGCCGGGAAATAGGTATCGCATGCTTCCTGGGTTAAAGCTAAAAGCAGATCCAGCTTGAGCGGTTTGGGATAATAGATCTCACCGGAGCTGACCACCAGATCGGATCTACTGGCACCGCCACGTGCCTCCGGACCATAGCTCTGGGTCTGGCATACATTTTTGCCATCCTCCACCCCAATGGCTTCAGCTAAGACGGTTCCGGCGAAGATCATCCCCTGCCCTCCGGAACCGGAGAGTCTGATCTCGTATCTATCTTCGTATTCTGTGGAGACCCTTTTTGTGTGGTGCATCTTCTTGTGAGTATGAACGGGGTCATCTCTCATTATATCTTACCCTGAGCCTCGGCGATTACCTTATCGTATTCCTCACAGTATTCAGGAAAATCTATATCCCACAAAACCCCGGTGAGGAACTTGCCCCTCAATTTTTCCGAAGGAACCTTTCCAACGGCGCTGATGGGAATGGCATGTTCCTTTTGCCATTTTAACATTTCTATCGCCCCTCCCTCCTTGTTAAGTCTTCCATATAGGGTAGGACATTGGCTGATCACCTCCACAAGTGAGAATCCTTTCTTTTGGATGGCCTCTTCGATGAGCTTCCGCAGTTGCACCATGTGATATACCGTTCCTCGCGCCACAAAGGGCGCTCCCGCGGCAATAGCCAGTTTGGCTATATCGAAGTTTCTCTCTCGGTTTCCATAAGGGGCGGTGGTACCGATCTTCATGAAAGGGGTGGTGGGCGCCACCTGACCCCCGGTCATCCCATAGGTGGAGTTGTTGACCAGAATTGTGGTCAGGTCAATGTTGCGTCGGCAGGCATGGATGAAGTGATTTCCTCCGATGGCCAGAGCATCTCCATCGCCGGTGATTATGATCACTTTCAAATCAGGCTGGGCTAATTTCACCCCGGTGGCAAAAGCTATTGGTCGTCCATGAGTGGTATGAAGGGTGTTGAAGTCCACATATACCGGCATTCGGCTGGAACACCCGATGCCCGATACCATCACCACGTCATCCTGGGGGAGCTTTAAGTTGTCTATCGCCCGGATGATGGCACCCATGACGGTGCCAATACCGCATCCGGCACACCATACATTGGGAAACTGTTTTTTGATCCTCAGATATTGATGAGTTACCTTGGATAACAAAGGCACGTTATTTTTCCTCCCTAATCTTTTGAAAGATCTGATCCGGGTTGATCAATTCTGAGTCGTAGCGAAAAAGACCGCGCACCCGGGTCTTGCCTCTATTAACTCGCTGCACTTCTCCGATCAACTGCCCTTGGTTGAGCTCAGCCACGAGGATCATATCCAACTGCTCCAGGATATGTTCCATATAAACATCCGGGAAGGGCCACACGGTTAAGGGCTGTATTAATCCCACCTTGATTCTTTTCTCTCGCGCCATGTGCACCGCCTGTCTGGCGGCACGCGCCACAATCCCATAGGCGAAGACCGCCAGGTGGGCGTCCTCCATGAATTCTTCTCGTATCTCAACGATATCATTTAAGTTATGGGTGATTTTGTTTTTTAATTTCTTCAGCTTTTCCTTGATAGCCACCGGTCTGGCAGTAGGGAACCCGTCCGGATTGTGAGTCAAGCCGGTGATGTTGTATCTGTACCCTTCTCCGAAACTTGCCATGGGGGAGACAAAATGAGGATTTACCTCAAAATGCTGATACCATTCCGGGGGAACCGTGGGTTTCATTCGGTTTATTATCCTGATCTTACCCGGATCGGGGAAGGTAACCTTCTCCCGCATATGCCCCACCACCTCATCCATCAATACTATTACCGGAGTGCGATATTTTTCTGAGAGATTGAAGGCTTTAATGGTAAAATGGAAGCATTCCGCCACCGAGGAAGGAGCCAGGGCTATTGCATTGTAATCTCCATGGGGTCCCCAGCGAGCCTGCATGGTATCGGACTGGGAGACCTTGGTAGGCAGACCAGTGGAGGGTCCTCCTCTTTGCACGTCCACGATCACACAGGGGACTTCAGCCATGTAGGCGTATCCAATGTGTTCCTGCATCAGGGAGAATCCGGGTCCGCTGGTGGCGGTCATGGATTTCACTCCGGCTACTGATGCTCCGATCACCGCCGCCAAGCTGGCGATTTCGTCCTCCATCTGAATGAATTTGCCCCCCACTTTGGGCATCTCCCGAGCCAAAACCTCCGCTATCTCCGTGGAAGGAGTGATGGGATAGCCAGCAAAGAAACGACAACCTGCCGCAATAGCACCTTCCGCACAAGCCCGGTTTCCCAGAATTAATCTCTCTTTTTTTTGAGTAGTAGCCTTTTCCATTAAGTATCCTTAGAAGGTTCTTTTCCTAACTCCTTTTTTTCTCGCGGTCTCACCGCAATGGCAAAATCCGGGCACCTGAGCTCACACATGCCGCACTGGGTGCATTTTTCCGGATAGGTTAATATGGGAAAACCTTCTTTGTCCGAGGTCAAAGCACCGGTGGGACAGAAAGCCACGCAGATTTCGCATCTTTTACACCAGGCTTCGAATACGTGAACTTTCTCCTCCCCGGTCTCCTGCTTGATGTTTTGTTGAGTCTTACTGGTTTGATCTGCCAATTGACTCCTTTCACCTGGTCAAATTAGAGCTTGACTTTATGAGTATATATAATAAATTAAATACGAGAAAAGTCAAGTTTTTTGCCAAAGCTTTGTGATTTTTTTCACTAACAACAGATGTCCATAAAATCAATAAATTATAAGTTCAAGCAGAAACTTAACGCCACTCTGGGTGGAGAGGCGCATAATCTTTGTTACCAATGTGGCGCCTGCGTGGGGGACTGTCCGGCCGCCATGTATTCTGAAGATTTCAACCCCCGGGAGATACTTCTGCAGGCGCTTTTAGGGGATGAAGAAGCTTTGACCGGAGAGAATTCCCCCATCTGGAATTGCACCAATTGCTATACCTGCTACGAGAGATGTCCCCAGGCGGTAAGACCGGTGGAGGTGATAATCGCCTTAAAGAACATCTGCTACCAGAAGATGACTTCTGCACCTGAGGTTAATCAGATTGTGAAAAGCGTTAAGACCACCGGTCGGACAGTGAAGATCACCTCCCTGTCTGACAGAAGGAGAAAAGAGTTGGGCTTGCCGGAGATAAAACCCGTCCCCATGGATGAGTTAAAAAAGCTTTTCGAACCATAGGGTGGAGAAATCATATCTCGCTCCTTGTGGATGTTATCCATGGCTGGCAAGCATCCACAAGAAATAAGATTATCGAGGATGATGGAGACCCGTATGGGATAACATCCTCGATGAGCAGAAAACCTATTTTCGGACTGTAATATGAAATACGCTCCCTTTTACGGATGTATGATCGAGGTGAAATATCCGCAGATGGAGGCGGCGGTGCGAAAGACTGCAAAGAATCTGGGAATGGAATTGGTGGATCTGGATGGATTCTCCTGCTGTCCCGATCCCATCTATTTTAAAGCCACAGACAAGCTAACCTGGCTCACCATTGCGGCAAGGAACATCTCCATCGCTGAGGAGGCAGGGCTGGACCTGATAACCATGTGCTCTGGCTGTACCGCCACACTCTCTGAAGCTAATTATCACCTTTCCTCAGAACCGGAACTGAAGGAAAAGGTGAATCAACGCCTGAAAAGAATCGGAAGGGAGTATAAGGGCACCATCTCTGTTCGTCACATCGTGACCGTTCTGCGAGACGATCTGGGGATCGAGAGGGTAAGAGAGTCGGTTAAAAGACCTCTGGGTGGCATCAAGGTGGGAATTCACTATGGCTGTCATCTGCTCAAGCCTTCGGAGATAATGCGGGTGGATGATCCGGACTATCCTACCATACTGGAAAAACTTTTTTCCGCCATCGGCGCCCAGATAGTTCACCATGATAAGCAAGCCCTCTGCTGTGGAAAAGCCTGCATGAGCGAGGATATACCCGAAAAAATGACCTATGACGTCTTAACTTCTCTCAAAAGATCCGGCGCCGACTTAATGGGCTTGATCTGTCCCACCTGCTTTGACGAGTTCGATCTGGGGCAGATAAAGCTTTCCAGAAAACTCAATGAAGATTTGACCATTCCAATTCTATATTATTTCCAATTGTTAGGTTTAGCTCAGGGTCTTTCTCCTCAGGAGGTGGGGCTTCATCTGCACAAAACCAAGACCGACCAGATAGTAAAAAAGTTAGAGAACTCTAATTGACCCCCGCTCCAGGGTGGATGTTATCCCACGGAGAGCAAGGATGTTGAGGGGAATTCTGTAAGAATTAAAGACTAAATTTACCACATTCCAATGGTCGCTTGATAAGACCTTTTTAGGGCAAAGAAGATGTAATTTCAAGCGGGGAGACCAAAACATGAGCAAGATTTTCAAAATAGTAACTGTTCTGTTGATTGCAACCTTAATTCTCTTTTTCGCATGCAGTAAGAAGAAGCCTAATGGTCCGGAGCCCCCCAAATACAAATGGACCATCTTGGGTTACTTTGACGGCAACAATTCAGAGGACCAAACACTTGATGGTCACTCCTATGTGATCAGAGACCTGCAGGAGTTGGAGCAGATCGACTCCACCGAGGATGTGCAGGTTCTGGTGATGCTGGGATCCTTTAAAACCGATGGGAATTGCAAATATTATCATGTGGAAAGACACTTAAACGAACCGGAAGATTCTGTTAGTTCAGAGGTGGTGCTCGACCTGGGCAAAAAAGACATGTCTGATCCTGCAACCCTGAGAAATTTCTTAAACTATGGGGTGCAGAATTATTCTGCGGTGCACTACATGTTAATCATCAACGATCACGCCGGAGGCTGGATGGGGCTTTGTTCTGATACCATCAATGGTAATGGCGACTGGATGAGTCTGCCGGAGCTCTCCTTCGCTCTCTCCGGTTTTAAGTTTGACATAATCTGGTTTTACACTCCTTCCATGGCTACGGCGGAGGTAGCATATCAGATAAAGGAGATGGCAGAATACATGATTGCCTCTCAGTTCCATTTCCATCCAGACACTATCATGGGCTCAAGTGAATGGCTTCCCTATTTGACTGATAACCCGGACGTAAGCGTTTGGTCTTTCGCTCGAAAAGTCACCCAGGCGATCAAGAACGCCGTTGAGCGCATTTCGCCAGACAAGCATTTTCAGTCTGTTCTGCTGGATCTGACCATAATATCAGAGGTTGCCACAGATATTTCGAATCTGGGCAGAGATATGATAGATAGCGCTGGATCTTATTGGAATGAAATATGGGATGCGTGGGCGGGTTCCCATACCTATAAGGAGTGTGACTCAGTATATGTTCATCTTCGGGAGTTTGCCCGACAAATTCAAACCCAGCCCAATTTAGACTCAACCATAAGGAATGATGCTCAAGACCTGGTGACTTCCATTAACGAGGCGGTGAAGGTGGAGTTCATGCACCCCTCCTATCCGCACAGGGAGCTGGGCGGCATTTCCATCTATCTCCCCTGGAATCAAAATTATTTCGATTCCGCCGGTTATGCCCAGCTTGATTTTGTTGCAACCGGATGGCAAGATTTTATCTCAACTTTTCTTCGATCTTTTCCAGACAGTTATGCCGGCATCCTCAACGTTATAAGCAAACCCACCGGGGCAAGGGTGTATCTAAATGGGGTAGATACCGGATATGAGACTAATGCAATAATTGGAGGACTCCTTCCGGGGCCTTATGAACTCAAGCTGGTTAAAACCGGTTATCAAGAGAAAACGCAGCATATAGAAATCTTTGCTCAGCAGACTACATTTGCATCTATTGAACTTCCCCCCTTAACACAATAATCTTATAAATCGTTTTTTCTTCGGTAGGTTGACTAAAGAGTTTCTAACGGGAGGTTGGGATTAAAAAGGATGGGGCTGCTCCTCTGGAAATTTACTTGACAGAAGCGTAATCCCCCTAATATTTAAATTATTACAGGTTAACTTAAGATAATGCCTCTTAAGAGTTGTATTCTTTCTGTAGCCTAAAATGAAATTCAAAAACCTCATCTTTTCCCTTCAATCCCCGCATTCTGCGGGATTTTCAACAGGAGGTGGGAACATGAAAAGCCACAAATTACGAAGATTGACACTTCTTCTCTTTTTTGCTCTTCTCGTTCTATTTATCGGGGTTTGTCTCAGCCTGATCGGGTGCGAGAAGCATGATGTGAGCCATGAAGTTGTTGGGTACGTTGAGGGAACCGTCATCGATAGTTTGACCCGCTTGCCAACAGATAGTGCGTGGATAAGTCGTACTCCAGATACTACATTCGAGCCACTAAGATTATCGGATTCATTAGGATATTATTTCGTAGGACAGTTTCCCGGAAGGCACGTTTTCTTTTACTGCGGGAAAAAAGGATATGTCACAAAGAAATCTAAACAATTTGAAATTGAAAAGAATAAAACCACCAGAGTTGATTTTGAACTGGTTCCATTAGGGGAATAAGGAGGATAAAATCATGAGGAAGTTGATATTAATAATTTTGGTATCTATGTTAATTTCTTCAGTTGCTGCGGCATCCGACAAAACTAACTCCTTAATTCTTTTAACTGCAAAATCTCTAGCAGAGACTGAAGAAGCGATTAAATTGATAGAGTATTTCGGGGGCGAAGTGAGGCACGTTTTCCTTCCTGATGTTTTGAATAGTAAGTTGCCCCAAAAAACCAATTGCTTTATCTATCCAGACTTGAATCTGCCTGATGAATCAGGCAACTACAAGTTTTTGCCAACTCGATAAATCCAGCCCTATTAGACTAAGAGTTTTCCACGCCTCTTTGTTTTCTCCATCTCTGGAGAAGAGATGAAATCTTGTCCTTCTTTTTCTTACCCTTGTGATCAAGAGCAAAAAAGCGGTTAAAAGAATTTTAAAAATTCTTCTTTCAAACGCTCTTGAGCAGTTTATATTTAAGCTTAGATGGAAGATCAAACTTTTCAAAAAGGCACGAACGATTTTCACCAGAGCCGGAGAATAGTTGCGCTTTATACTGATATCGGCAGGGGGCATCCCAGCTACTTAGACAGCTTGCTCTACCTGCTGAAGGAAAGATACCCTCAGTTAGTCTGCCGAACGGTTTTTCAGGAAAGTAAAGGTCTGTCGCTTCTTTCTTGGAGATTTGTATCCTGGCTTTATACAATCAGCGGAAAAGGTGGGATTCAAACAAAATTTTACAACTTAATCCGCCAAAGATCACAAAAGGGCTCAGAAAATTCGCTAGTGACAAAAATTTTGGGAAGGGATTTAAAACGGACATACGAGAACTTTCCGGGGATTTGTCTGGTGGCACATCCCATTGTAGCCAGATCTTTGGCAGGTGTCTGTCGGGTGTGGTATGTGCATGGGGAGATCGCCGCGCCTTCAGAATGTGCCATCCAAGGAGTGGAGAAAATTCTGGTTCCTCTAAATGAGACTAAAGAGAAACTGATTGCTCAGGGAGCAGAAAGAGATGCGGTAATGGTCTGTGGATTGATGATTGAGCCGCCCCTGGTGGAGGGTGCAGAGACAGCCTATCAAGAGAGACTGATAAGAATCAACAATTCAGATCATCCGTTAACTGTGGGATTTTTCACCTCCGGAGCTTATCCTAAAGAGCATATGGAGAAGATCATACTGGGTGCTTTCTCAGTTATTCAAAAGAAGATGAAAACTGTTATCTTCTGTGGGACAAATCCTCGTAAGTTTGAATGGGTGAGAAACAGAGTGAAAAACTGGGGAGCAAAGATGGTTGTGGATACTCAAAAAAACTCCCATGAAAATGAAGAATTCGATCTGAAGCTGGTGGCCAGAAAGAGAAGACAGGAAGACACCGCAAGAGCTGTTCAGCTTATCCCCCATCTGGATGTTTTTGTGGCGGCTTCCCACGAAAGAACCAATTGGGCAGTCGGTCTGGGCTTGCCCATGTTCGTTCTTTTTCCTCTAATCGGCACTTTCGCCTCCCAGAATTTTGAGTTTGCGCAAAAGCAAGGGGTGGTTTATCCCGTAGAATCATTGGGGAAGGCAAAAAGCTTAGGACAGCTACTGAAAGAACTGAGAGGAAACGGCCAACTGCTGCAGATAGCTAAAAATGGTTTTGGAGCCCGCAGCATCGCGGGTGTGGAAAGAGCAGACTCTTGCTTCGAGCAAGATTAGTGTGTTCCGAAACAGATTGACCTGAGGGAGAAAAAATGTGAGAAACAAAACCCCTAGAATTCTGCAAATCAGCATATGGCTTGTTTTGGTAGTACTTCTTGCTGCTTCGTCACCACAAGCTTCTGACAAGCTCCAGATAAGAATCTGGACTGATAAAGATCAGTTTTTAGTACACGAACTCATAATCGTCTATTACGAGTTGAAAAATATGAGCGACTCTGATCTAGTTCTAAGCTTGGCAGATCTGGCAGAGGATTTCAGAATAAAGGATCAACGAGGCAGTGAATACCCTCGACTCATCCGAGGGTGGTGTCCGCTGTCAGATACTCTTCGAGCAGACGAAATCTATCAGAGTATGTCGGAGGTGAGCGACCCATACGGGATAGAAAAGGTCAGTGCATACACATGTTACATGCAGACGCTATCCTATCAAGCTCGCCATGGTTCATGGATGAAATCAAATACCATAACATTTGAAGTAGCAGAGCCGACGGGAGAAGAAAAAAAAGCTCTGAGTATGTTCGCAAGGGCCGAGACTCTCAGTTTCTCGGAAGATCCAGAGAAAAGAGGACTTGCTTTCTCTCAATACCTCAACCTCGTGGAAAAACACCCAAGTAGCGTTTATGCCCCGATTTCGCTTTACACCGCGTCAATGATTTACCAGAAGTCCGTAGATATTATGCGTATACGCGAGAATGTCTGGGTTTACACAAAATTGATCGAGGACTATCCGCAGTCCTGTTATTTTCATCTGGCTTTCGCCAGACTTGCAGAAGCTTTTGAGAATCTTGAGGATAAGACGGGGGCAACTCGGCTGATGGAAAAGCTAATCGAAAAGCATCCCGATACCAAGATTTCGGAGAGGGCGGAGTATTGGTTGGAGAAGATCAAAGACTGGAAGTTTGAGTAAATTTTCTTGTGATAGAAGAATCTTTACTGAGGGAATTGAAAAATATGCGTTTCGTCCGGCAGTCTGTGCAACGAAAGCTGTTGATGGCATCTGTCTTTTTGGCAATCATGCTGTCAACCAGTTATGTATTTGCCTCTAATTCAGACAAGAGGTTAAACATCTTTTTTGCAGGCGGAGGTTCTTTCCCGGTTAGCGATTTCTCCAACATAGCCAAGAGTGGTTTCAATTGGGGAGCAGGAGCTGAGCTTCGATTCCCGTCAAACTGGGCCATGGGGATCGTCGTTCACGGGACTGAGTTTGAACATCAGAGAGTCGTGTACAATTCGTGGCTCCGCTCCTGGAGATCCATCGACTGGACTTTCGTTCGAGGTAATTGGTATGGAAAGTATCTTATCAGAAAAAAAGGAATCTCTCCTTTCTTCAAGACAGGCATAGGCATCTATTCTCTGAAGGGTAAAAATACCTTTGCAGGGAGAAACCAGACAATAAGTGAAACCACAGGTTACAGCATAGTGCCCGGAGTGGGGGTGGAATACTCGACCAAAAGGGCTCTCTTGTTTGCAGAAATTGACTATAATTTTGTCTTAAGAGAAAGCACAGGAGGGTGTGTAATATCCACCGAGGTCAGTCAGTTCTTTGACCTGTTCCTTGGAGTAGCATTTTTCCTATCGAATCTCTGAACTGCAAGGCCTTGACAAGACAGTCGGCTTATACTATAGTGATTTCAGGAAATCAATAGACGATAATTCTTAGGAGGCTGTTATGAGGATAAAGACAATTTCTCTCCTCCTATGCAGTTTTTTGACCATAGGGATGGGAAAGACCGGTTTGGCGGCGGATCTACAGGGTAAACTGGTGCTCAGCGCCAAGGGAGGGATGTGCCGTTCTATGCCAGAAGGGCTCTCTTTTGCAGCTGACAATAACGGTAATTACGGACTGGGACTAAGTGTTGAGTATTTCTTCTTAGAACCCTTATCCGGAGGTTTGAGCTTCTCCTACAACTCTTTTTCTTTTGAGGGAGAGTGGGCAAGGCCGGCATATTATTCAGTATGGAATTATCACTACTACACCGACTGGACTTGGTCCAATGTGAGCATCTTCGGAAGATTTGTTTTAGCACCACTGAACGAAGTTTCTCCCTATTTCACCGCAGGGATAGGGTTGTATATTCCGAGGATAAAAAATAAGTCGTATTATTATCAGCCTGACACAATTTATGCCAATACCTTTTACGGCAAAAGCAAGTTTGGTTATCATTTTGGTTTTGGTACTCACTATCTGTTAAGCAGCAGGGTGCTAGTTTATCTTGAGTTTCCGCTAAATGTCATTAAGGACGAGGATAACACCCATTATTTTAACATATTCGCCGGGATATCCTTTCTCCTTGGACCGGCGAAGCAGGCGGAAGAGACCAGACTAATACCCTGAACCTTCATCACTTCTCTCGATCTCGCCGACGGGGAGTCCCTCCTCTGTCTCCCTCACAAAATTCCCTCTCCATTTTCGATTGACTTTTCCTGTCCTTTGTATTAATTTTGACTTTCAAAATTGACCAGTCATTTAAATTATTGAAATGGAGGAAAGAGTTGTTCAAAAATCCAAAGCATGTGATTGAATTTGCACAGCAGAAAAATATTGAGATGATCGATTTGAAGTTCATTGATCTGTTTGGAAGATGGCATCATCTCTCCTTGCCCAAAAGCCAATTGAATATGGATATGTTCGAAAGGGGCGTTCCCTACGACGGGTCTGCCACTCCCGGGTTCAAATCGGTGGAATCAGGTGACATGGTTTTACTTCCAGATGTCAAGACCGCGAAGCTGGACCCGTTCTGGGATATGCCTACGTTAAGTTTCATATGCAGTTCGGCAGAGGCGGATACCCTCAAACTTTACATGCGAGAGCCCAGAGTTATCGCCCGGAAAGCCGAACAGTATCTGACTAAAACCGGCATCGCCGACCAAAGCCTGTGGTCGACTGAATTTGAGTTTTACATATTCGACAGCATAAGCTATAAAAATGATATCAACATGGCTACCTACATCATAGATTCCAACGAGGCGGACTGGAATTCCGGAATGAGGGAGGGAAAGAATTTGGGTAATAAGATCCCCACCCATGGCGGATATCATGCCATCCCTCCTCTGGATGATCTTTTTGACGTAAGGGCGGAGATGGTAAAAACCGTTGAGGAGGGGGGAATACCGGTGAGGTATCATCACCACGAGGTGGGAGGTCCGGGGCAATCCGAGATTGAGATTTTGGATGATACCCTGACCAATATGGGTGACATAACCATGTGGGTCAAGTATGTGATCAAGATGGTGGCAAGAAAACACAACCACACGGTCACCTTTATGCCCAAGCCCTTGTATAATGAAGCAGGAAATGGCATGCATTTTCACCAGCATCTTTTCAAGAAGGGCAAACCTTTGTTTTATGATAAAAAAGGCTATGCGGGTTTGAGCAAGCTGGCTTTGTATTACATCGGAGGACTCTTAACCCATGGGGCTGCTCTTTTGGCTCTTACCAATCCTAGCACCAATTCCTTCAAGAGACTGGTTCCCGGATTTGAGGCTCCGGTGAAGCTGTTTTTCTCTTTAGCCAACCGGAGCGCCGCCATTCGCATTCCCAAATATGCCCAGAAGCCAGCGGAGAAAAGAATGGAGTTCCGACCTCCGGACAACACCTGCAATGTTTATTTAGCCTTAGCCGCCCAACTTTTGGCTGGGATAGATGGGATCAAAAAGAAAATCGATCCTACCAAAGCGGGATTTGGTCCCATAGACAAAAATGTCTTTACCTTACCAGAAAAGGAAAGAGATAAAATAGCGTCAATCCCCACTACCTTGAAGGAAGCTCTGGATGCTTTGAAGGAGGATCATCAGTTTCTGTTAGAGGGCGGGGTATTCACCCAGGATATTCTTGATGTTTGGACAGACTACAAGCTAAACAAAGAATACAATGAGGTAAGAAACAGACCTCACCCTTATGAGATGTCCCTTTATTATGATGTATGATTTTTAAAACAGTCCGAAAGGGATTCAAATTCTCCAAATAAGAGAGTTTAACCATCTACAATTTTCCCCAGTCGAGGTGAAAAGTTATGCCCAAAACTAAAGATGAGGTTTTGACTTTAATTGACGAGAACAAGGTCAAATACATCCGCCTGTGGTTTACCGATATTTTGGGACAGTTGAAAGGAATGTCCATCACTCGCGGTGAGATAGAACACGTGTTGGACGAGGGACAGGGGTTTGACGGATCCTCAATAGAGGGGTTTGTGCGCATTCAGGAGAGTGATCTTGTGGCCATGCCGGATTTGAAGACCTTTCGCATCCTGCCCTGGACGGTGAATGACGAGAGGGTAGCGCTTTTCATCTGTGACGTCTTAAAACCGGATGGGACTCCCTTTGTCGGGGATCCCCGGTACGTGCTTCGAAGGGTGCTGGCCAAGGCAGCCGAGAAAGGATGGAGCTTCTTTTGCGGACCGGAGCTCGAATACTTTTACTTTTCCCGAAAGGATGACCCCACTCCTTTAGACGAGGGGGGTTATTTCGATTACAGCACGGTAAGCGCAGGAACCAGAATGCGAAAGGCGGCAGCGTCGGCTCTGGAGACTATGGGCATTCCGGTGGAGTGCACCCATCACGAGGTAGCACCCTCTCAACACGAGATCGACCTTCGATACCAGGAAGCTTTGGTCATGGCGGACATGGTCATGTTCTATCGCCTCACCATTAAAGAGTTGGCTCTGCGGGAAGGATATTACGCCACCTTCATGCCCAAACCGATCTTTGGTCAAAACGGCTCCGGCATGCACGTCCATCAATCCCTGTTTGAAAATGACAGGAACATATTCTTTGATCCGAAAGAGAAGAAATACCACTTATCCGGAGAGGCAAAACACTATATCGGTGGACTCTTCCGTCACGTCAAAGAGATGTGTCTGGTTTTGAGCCAGTGGGTCAACTCGTACAAGCGGCTTGTCCCTGGATATGAAGCGCCGGCATACATCTGCTGGGGAACTAAGAATCGCTCCGCCTTGGTACGGGTGCCTGAGTATAAACCTGGAAAAGAGAAAGCCACACGAATCGAGCTTAGGTCTCCTGATCCGGCCTGCAATCCGTATCTGGCTTTTGCCATGATGCTGGCGGCTGGTCTGAAAGGGATTGAGGAAAAGATAGAACCTCCCCCACCAGTGGAGATGGACATCTTCGGACTCTCTGATAAGGAAAGAGCTGAGCTGAACATCGACTGCTTGCCCGGCTCTTTAGAAGAAGCTATCAGGGAACTTGAGAGAAGCCAACTGGCAAAGGAAACCTTAGGCGAACACATCTTTCACTCCCTGATTGCCAACAAAAAGGTGGAATGGGATCAGTATCGTATTCATGTGGGCAACTATGAGTTAGAAAAATATTTGCCCTGGTTGTAGTCGTTTTCTACCTCTCCCCCTTTCCCCCTCTCCCCCGCCTTTGGCGGGATTTTCAACCACCGCCGTTGGCGGGATCTTCAACCACCGCCTTTGGCGGGATTTTCAACATGAAATGGAGAGGGGAAAACAGAAGGAGAGGTTTTTAGAGTTTTCATGCTTAGTACCAAATTAAATGAATTCACCGGCTGGCAACTCAAAGAATTAATGGACAAAGGAGAGATCTCCTCCGAAGAAATCATCTCCTCGGTCTTCGATCAGATTCACAAGCTTAATCCCCACATAAACGCTTATATAACTTTATTAGAAGGTCAGGCAAAAGAGGCTGCCCGGAGGATAGATGACCGCCGAAGCAGAGGCAAAAATCTGGGAGCTTTGGCCGGCCTACCTGTTGCCGTCAAGGATAACATCTGCACCCAGGGAGTTCGCACCACCTGTGGCTCCAAGATATTATCCAATTTCATTCCACCCTACGATGCCACGGTAATCGAGAAACTCAAAAAGGCAGATGCCGTAATCATCGGCAAGACCAATATGGATGAGTTTGCCATGGGATCTTCCAATGAGAATTCATTTTTCGGGGTGGTGAAAAATCCTTTTGATTCAGAAAGGATACCCGGAGGCTCCAGCGGTGGCTCTGCTGCGGCAGTGGCTTCTGATATGACCACCCTGGCTTTGGGATCAGACACCGGTGGCTCAATCAGACAACCTGCCAGTCTGTGTGGGGTGGTGGGACTGAAGCCCACCTACGGGCGGGTCTCCCGTTATGGCCTGGTAGCCTTCGCCTCCTCCCTGGATCAGATCGGACCCATAACCAGGGACGTCAAAGATTGCGCCTTGCTTTCAAGCGTGATCTGCGGTTATGATCTCAAAGATTCCACCTCACTGCAGGAAGGGAAATTAGACTTTACTGAATCTCTTGAGAGCGAAGTTAAGTATATAAAGATAGGAATTGCTCAGGAGTATTTTGCAGAAGGTCTGGATGGGGAAGTTAAGGAAGCGGTGATGCACGGAGTAAAACTTTTAGAAAATCTCGGAATGATTGTAGAGGAGGTCTCTTTGCCCCATACAGACAAAGCTATCGCCACTTACTATGTTCTGGCAACCGCAGAGGCATCTTCAAATTTGGCTCGATATGACGGGATGAAGTATGGTTTTCGGTCAGAAGGAGAGCTGGAGTTATCCCAGATGTATAAGAAAACCAGAAGCGAAGGATTCGGAGCAGAGGTGAAAAGAAGAATTATTTTGGGCACCTATGTGCTATCTGCAGGTTATTACGAAGCCTATTATGCCAAAGCCCAGAAGGCCAGAACTATAATCAGAGAGGATTTTTCGAAGGCATTTGAGAAGGTGGATGTGATAATTACCCCTACATCACCCACCACCGCTTTTAGGATCGGCGAAAAGATGGATGACCCTCTGACCATGTATCTTTCGGACGTATATACCACTTCGGCTAATTTAGCCGGCATACCAGCCATCTCGGTTCCGTGCGGCAAAGACTCAAAAGGTTTGCCCATCGGGCTTCAGATCATGGGGAAACCGCTGTCCGAAGGTCTGATCTTGAAGGTGGCTTATGCTTTGGAGCAGAGTTTGTGATTAAGGTGCCCCTCGGGTTCGCCGACCTGAGGGGATTGAAACTTATCACCCTCCCTTAATCCCTCCCGTCAAGGGAGGGAAAGTCCCCTCTCCCCTTTGGGGAGATTCGTATGAATGCTTCGCAGGGTAGGGGTGAGGGGGATAGAAAGAATGTCGAGCAGGCTTAGCCATGCTCGACCTACAGATAATATGAAAACGCGTAGCAGAGGCTTTATGCCTCTGGGCGGTCAGATGACCGCTACGCGAGAAAGGAGTTTAAAATGGATTACGGTGGATTAGTGAAGAGAGCTTTAGACATAATGTGGAAGTTCAAATACCTCTGGGTCTTCGGATTCTTCTTAGAGTTCGGGTCGGGAGGTGGTGGTTGGGTTGGAAATCTGCCGGAGAAGGTCAAACTACCGGTCGGTGATTTCTTAAGTGGTGCTCTCATAGGAGCAATCGTACTTCTGGTGTTGGTTGGATTCGTGGTTTTCTTGTTGTTTCTGATCATGTATTTGATCTCACAAGGAGGGCTCATTCATTGCGTGTGGAAAGTAGAGTCGGGAGAGAATCCCACATTGCGGGATGGATGGAACGCGGGGATCAAGAATTTCTGGAGGATTTTGGGAATCAGCATTATGGTATTGATTTTCATCCTCGCATCAGCCTTAGTAACCCTGGTACCTTTTGTACTGATACTGATCGCTGCCAAGGTTATGGGGCTGCTCTCTGGAGTATTCCTGTTTCCGGTGTTCTTAGTTCTTCTCCTTACCCTACTTTTGATTGACCTATATGCTACCAGGACCTGCATAATTGAAGGAAAGGGAGTGTTTGACTCACTGGCCGCCGGATGGGAGATGTTGAAAACCAATCTGGGACCATCCTTAGTTGTAGGATTAATTGGTATCGGCAGCACTATGGTTTATATATTTGGCTTCGTAGCTGTAGGTCTGCTCCTGGCATTACCTTTCATAGCTTTAGGTATCTTTAATCTATTCCTGGGAATTTTCCTGGGAGTGGTGGTTGGACTAATTTATATTGGCCTGCTCTCCGCCCTCTGGGGAACCTACATCGATTCCCTGTGGACTCTGGCTTATCTGGACATGAAGAAGCTGCAGTTACAGAAGGCGACTGCATGACGATTCCTGTGGGGTCTGTCCGAAGTTTGAAGGAGGCCTTATGCCTCCGTACAGATGATCGTGTCGAATAGGCCTTCGGCCCATGGCTGGCAGGCATATTCGACCTACAGCTAGTCAGCCCATCAGCCTGAGCGGGTGAAGATCAATCACCCTCCCTTAGTCCCTCCCGTCAAGGGAAGAAGAATTCCCTCTCCCCTGGGGGAGATTCGTATGAATGCTTCGCAGGGTTAGGTTGAAAATCCCGCCAGAGGCGGGGGTGAGGGGGATAGCGGTAATATGGAATACGAAAGCACAATAGGTTTAGAGGTTCATGCTCAGCTTTTGACTGAGTCCAAGATATTCTGTGGATGTTCCACCAAATTCGGGAGTCCACCTAATACTCAGACCTGCCCGGTCTGTCTGGGTATGCCGGGCGTCCTGCCGGTTCTGAACAAAAAGGCGGTGGAATATGCCTTAAAGATGGTTCTGGCAGTAGGTGGAAAAGTCCACTCTGAAAGCATCTTTGCCCGAAAGAACTATTTCTATCCAGATTTGCCCAAAGGTTATCAAATTTCGCAATATGAGAAACCCCTGGCAACTGGAGGATTCATTGAGATTGAGACCGACTCGGGAAAGAAAAAAATCGGAATAACCCGCATTCACTTGGAAGAGGATGCTGGAAAATCTATGCATCCGGAAGGTGAATCAGATGGTGACACGTCTGTGGATATGAACAGGTGCGGCGTGCCTTTGGTTGAGATAGTGAGTGAGCCGGATATCTCGTCGCCACAGGAGGCATATCTTTATCTTACCAAGCTCAGACAGATTGTGGAGTATCTGGGCATCTGCAGTGGAAACATGGAGGAGGGCGCGCTCAGGTGTGATGCCAACGTGTCGGTAAGACCAAAGGGAGTTGGAAAATTCGGGATTAACACTGAAGTCAAAAACATGAATTCCTTCCGGGGCGTGGAAAAGGCGTTGACATATGAGATAAAAAGACAGATTGAGATTTTAGATGCAGGTGGGACAGTGGAAAAACAGACGCTTTTGTGGGATGAAAAAAAGCAGATTTCATCCGTTATGAGAAGCAAAGAAGAATCGCATGATTATAGATATTTCCCCGAGCCGGATCTGGTAACCCTGGCGGTATCTCAAGAATGGATAGACCAGATCAAAAAGAGCCTGCCTGAGCTTCCGGACGAAAAAAAGCAAAGATTTGTCACCAAATTCAAAATTCCAGAATATGATGCCGGGGTCTTGACATCCTCTAAAGAATTGGCACATTATTATGAGGAATGCGTGAAGAACCATCCTGATCCCAAGACGCTGAGCAACTGGGTGATGGGCGAGGTCTTGCGGGAGTTAAAAGAGAGGAAGATCGAGATAAAGAATTTTAAAATCGCCCCAACAGATTTAACAGATTTATTAAAACAGATAGACGAAGGAACCATCAGCGGCAAGATGGCAAAGGAAATCTTTTCCCAGATGGCTCAAACCGGAAAGTCAGCTTCACAGATCATAAGTGAGAAAGGATTGGCTCAGATTTCTGACGAAAGGGAATTGAATCGGATCGTAGAAGAGGTGTTGAAAGAGAATCCTGAGAGTGTTAAAATGTATCATGCCGGAAAAGAGAAGCTCTTTGGTTTCTTTGTGGGACAGGTGATGAAAAAGACTGAAGGTAAAGCCAATCCCAAGCTGGTCAATGAACTCTTGAGAGCGAAGCTCTCAGCCTTGTAGGTCAAGCATGGCGTAGCCTGCTTGACAAAAAGAGTCGTCAACCATCCTTCAGCACGAGGCTTCACTTCGTGCCGAGTGCACTCAGTGCGAGGCAGGACAAACCCTTCGGGATGGTTGACCTACAAAACTATTTTGGAGGCATAAACGAATAACGCAGTTATTTTACGTTGTGCGAAATCGCCTTTTGAAAAGAATAATAAAAGGAGACCATCATGGATAAACCAGAACCCGATTTTGACCCTCATTCGTCGAATTTTGCTTTCTGGATAATAACTTTAATGCACGACAATCCTCTTCTTCCTATTTTTAGAAATCCTTATAAGCTTTTAAAAGCCGCCGGACTAAAGCCGGGGCAAAAAGTGCTGGAGGTTGGATGTGGTCCAGGATTCTTCACAATTCCTGCGGCAGAAATAGTGGGAAATGAAGGCTCCCTTTACGCGGTAGACGTCCATCCGCTTGCAATAAAAAGAGTTCAAAAAAAGATCGAGAGAAAGGGGATAAAAAATGTGACTCCTATTCTTGCAAATGCATCCAATACCAGGCTGCCAGATCGAAGCGTTGACCTTACCTTCCTTTTTGGTCTTCGTTACATCGCCGGCGGACTGGAAAATGTTATATCTGAGATACATCGTATCTTAAAATCTGGGGGTGTTTTTTCATTTGAAAAAACCAGAGGGCCTGAGAAAAAATTAATTGAGGAGGTAGAAAAAGGAGGATTTATTTATTCAGGGAGACAGGCGAGAATTTTCTTATTCACAAAGGGAAAGGATAGTGAAGAATAATAAAGCAAAGAGCCTCATCGGGTGCTGTGGGATATATTGTGGGTTATGCAACAAATACCAGTCAGAAGCACCAAGCAGGTGTATCGGTTGTAAATTGGGTGAACAACATTCATGGTGCAGTATCTGGAATTGCTGTGTAAAAAAACACAAATTTGAGACTTGCATAGAATGCAAAGAAGTATTTACTTGTAAAATCTTCTTAAGAAGAAAAGTTGCGGAATGGATCCCAGCTGTTGATAATTTAGATCAAATTAAAAAAGTTGGTTTGGAAAAGTGGTTAGAAGAACAGAAAGAAAGACAGGCTTTGTTGGAACGATTACTGAAGAATTATAATGAAGGGCGATCAATGAGTTTTTACTGCAGGACCTGTGCAAAAATGTCAGTTGAGTTGATTAATAAGGCAGTAAAAGAAGCAAATAAAAAACTTGTAAGTGAAAAAGTAGACAAATCTGACATCAAAACAAAAGCAAAGATTTTGAAAATAGTTATCAAGGATTTTGCCTTGAAGGCTGATGTTAATTTGAATTAAAAAGATATAGCTGTTGTTGCGGGGTACCCTTCGGCCTTCGCCCTCAGGACATGCCCTTACCCCGCAACAATTCGTGGTTCAGCATGCTCAGCGTAAGAGGTTCGGGATGAGGGTTCATCCTGAAGGGATTCACCCTGAAGGGCACCCCGAACCAACGTGTTAATCGTGAAGGTAATAAGGGAGATTTTTCGAGATGAAGAAATTAAATCTGGTGGTCTTGGCTTCCGGTGGGGGCACCAATCTGCAAGCCATAATTGATAACATCGAGGCGGGAAAAGTAGATGCTCAGATTAGGGCAGTGATAAGCAACAATAGTAAATCGGGTGCCCTGGAGCGTGCTCGAAACCATAATATTCCCGACATTCACCTAAGCCGTAAGCAGTTTGCTACCCTGGAGGAGTTCGATCAAAAGTTTCTTTCGATTTTGAAGGAGAAGGAGACCGATCTGGTGGTTCTGGCAGGCTATATGAAGATGCTTTCTCCTACGGTGATAAGAGAATACGAAAACAGAATAATAAACATTCATCCCGCACTTCTACCTGCTTTTGGAGGAGAAGGGATGTATGGCATCCACGTTCACGAGGCAGTGATAAAATCGGGCGTGAAGGTGACCGGTGTGACCGTGCACATCGTGGATGAGATATACGATCATGGTGCCATCCTTTTTCAGAAATGCGTGCCAGTTTCAAATGATGACACACCGGAAAGCTTACAAAAAAGGGTTCTGCCGCATGAGCATGAAGCCTATTCCAGAGTAATTCAGCTTTTTGCTGAAGGGAAAATAGAGATAAAGGATAATCGGGCGTTCATAAAAGAGTAGCGAAAGAAAAACAGATATAGGTCCGAAATTCCCCATTTGGGGATTTCGAACAAAACCAAATATGTCGAATAGGTCTTCGACCCATGGCTGGCAGGCATATTCGACCTACAAATGTTTATCATCCTCCCTTAATCCCTCCCATCAAGGGAGGGAAAGTTCCCCTTTCCCCTTGGGGAGAGGGTAGGATGAGGGAGATTCGGACGAAAACAAACTTATTCCGAGGCGATCAAGCTTTTTGCTAAAGACAAAATTGAGATTTCAGCGAACAGAACTTCCCTTTAAGAAATAATTCAAATGCCAACAGAAGAAAAAGACTCCACCTATTTCAAATGCCTGCTTTACCTTATCTTGGGCACAGCTGCCTTTCGCCTAATTTACATTAGCATTCCCAATTTAGCTCCCGAGGAGGCATATTATTGGAACTATTCCCGACATCTGGCTTTGAGTTATTTCGACCATCCCCCCATGCTGGCTTATCTAATTTACATTTTCACCCTGGTAGGAAAGCAAAGCGAATTTTTCGTTCGGATAGGCTGTGTATTAATCTCCTCGGGATTAACTTATCTAACTTATCTTGTCGGCAAGTTGCTTTTTGACCGAAAAGTTGGCTTTTTCTCGGCTCTGCTTCTAAACTGCATCCTAATCTTCTCTCTGGGTGCCATGATCGCCACCCCAGATACGCCCATGATTTTTTTCTGGGTGCTTTCCTTTTATTTTTTCTGCAAACTGATTTTAACTCAAAAGAAAAAGTGGTGGTATTTTTGGGGAATAAGCACAGGTTTAGCTTTGCTTTCCAAATATACTGCAATTTTCATCATTTTATCGGTCTTTCTTTTTCTGATTTTCTCCAAGAAAAATCGAAAATGGCTTATCACCAAAGAGCCCTATTTAGCTTTGATTTTAGGAATTTTAGTTTTTCTGCCTGTAATTATCTGGAATGCACAGAATAACTGGGCTTCTTTTCTTTTTCAATCTTCTCGCCGAGCCAAGGAGTTGGGGAGCTTTTCCGCCCGGCATTTTTTCGGCTATTTAGGAGCACAGATCGGGGTGATCTCACCCTTGATTTATGCAGGCTTAATTTATGCCGCGGTTAAAAGTGGGATCGTTGGTTTCAAAGAGCATCATCAGAAATTCTTGCTCTGCTTTTGTTGGTCTTTCCCCATAATTTTGGTCTTTACTTTAGTGGCGACCAAATACTGGGTCAAGATAAATTGGGTAACTGCCGGATATTTCTCCGCATCAATCTCTGCTGTGGCTTTGTTCTTTCGATTCTTAGAAAGAGGAAGAAAATGGGTTAAGACCTGGGGAGTTACCTCATTAATTATTGGCTTGATTTTTGTCCTGATTGCTCATATTTTACCGGTAATGAAATTCATACCGGTTTCATCTTCACTGGACACTGTGACCGGATGGAAGGAATTGGCTCAGAGAGTAGAAAAGGAAAAAAGTAGGATGCCAGAAGGGACGATAGTTGTGGGTTATGGTTACAAGGTCCCCAGTGAGATCGCATTTTATGCTTCAATCGAAACATATTCTAACAATATCGTAGGTGAAAATGGTTTGCAATTTGATTTTTGGTCCAATCCAGATGATTTCTTGGGAAAAGATGCCATTTTCGTTTATGATGAGAGGGAAAGGTATAAAAATCCGGAAAACTTGAAAAACTTCTTTGCCTCTGTCCAAGAGTTAGAAGCGTTGAAAATCTATCGAGGAGGAAAGGTGTTGACCACCTTCCATATTTCCAAATGTTATGGATATAAAGGTCCTGCAGGTTAAGGTAATAAGAGATTTTTAATTCAACCGTCTGTGATTTTTTGTAAAAAGCTGAAGATGGCACGGTGAAATATCCAACTCATAAATTTTATAAAACTCCATCCCATAGAAGCGGGAATTTACCCCACTTTAAGAAATAGTTTTTGAAGGAGCTGAAAAATTTTTTGATTTTAGGAAAGGAAATCTTTGAAATTTCTTGGAGGTATAATGGAACAGGCTCTAATGGAAACCAACATAAATGAATATCCGCTTTTTGCCCGGGGGAAGGTAAGGGATGTATATAATCTGGGAGATAAACTTTTGATTGTCGCAACCGACAGGATCTCCGCTTTCGATGTCATCCTTCCCACCGGAATTCCCGGCAAGGGAAAAACATTGACTCAGATGTCCTTGTTCTGGTTCGATCTGGTGAAGAGTGTAGCGGAAAATCACCTGATCACCGCCAAGGTGGATGAATATCCGGATGATCTGAAGAAATATCGGGACGTTCTGGAGGGGCGATCAATGTTGGTTAAGAAGGCTGTGCGAATCGACATTGAATGCGTGGTAAGGGGATACATAGCTGGCTCTTTGTGGAAGGAATATAAAGGCAAAGCAGTGTATCAGGGGAAGTCAGCTACCATAGAACTCTTTGGGGTTCAACTCCCTTCGAATCTCACCGAATCGCAGAGACTGCCCTATCCTGTTTTCACTCCCACCACCAAGGCAGAAGAAGGACATGATGAGAGCCTTACTTTTGAAGAGGTAAAGAAGATGGTTGGCGAGAAGCAGGCTTTGGATCTGAGGAGCAAAAGTATACAGATTTATAAAAAAGCGGCAGACTATGCGGAAAGAAGAGGAATGATCATCGCAGATACCAAGTTTGAATTTGGAAAACTGAATGATAGGTTGATTCTGATCGATGAGATCTTCTCCTCTGACTCGTCCAGATTCTGGGATAAGAAAAATTATCAGAGGGGACGACCTCAGGAGGCTTTTGACAAACAATATGTGCGGGACTATTTAGAATCCATCCACTGGAATAAAAAACCCCCTGCACCTGAGTTGCCGCAGGAAGTAGTGTTAAAAACATTAGAGAAATATCAATTGGCATATCAGAGATTGGTAAAATAGATACCTCACCCCCTTGGTTCCCTTCTTCATTTGATGTTGAAAATCCCGCCAGAGGCGGGAGAGAAGGGGAATCGAAGGGGAGAGGTAAGAAAGTATTCTGAAGGAGACTAATCATGACAGAAGTAAAATCTGGCTTCATAAAGATCCGCAGGGCACTATTGAGTGTATCCGACAAAACAAATCTCATAGAGTTAGCCACGGTTTTATCCCGATTCGGGGTGGAGATCATCTCCACCGGTGGCACCCAGGCTGAGCTTAAGGAAGCAGGCATAAAGTCGATATCTATCTCCTCCTTCACTGGTTTTCCGGAGATATTGGGAGGAAGGGTCAAAACCCTTCATCCTAAGGTATTTGGGGGAATTTTGGCTAAAAGGGGAGACGAGGAGCAGAAGATAGAGTTGACTGAACAGGATATCAAATACATCGATCTGGTGGTGGTGAACCTCTATCCATTTGGCAAGGTGATAACCCAAAAGGAGGTTAAGCAAGAGGACGCCATCGAGAATATCGACATCGGTGGTCCCAGCATGTTGAGAGCGGCGGCAAAAAACCACAACTCTGTGGCGGTGGTGGTAAATCCGCAAAGATATAAGGAAATCATCCGAGAGTTGGAAACAAATGATGGCTCGCTCTCACAAGATACACGTTTGGGCCTGGCAAAAGAAACTTTTCGCCACACCGCTTACTATGATAGCCTGATAGCAAATTATTTCAAAGGACTCTCCCCGGCAGAAGAGGATGAGTATCCAGAATATCTAACCTTAGGCTGGGAGAAGGCGCAGAGCTTAAGATACGGGGAAAATCCTCATCAAAAGGCCGCATTTTACAAAGATCCTGCCTTCAAGGGAGCCAGCATCGCAGGGTGTGAGATACTCTCTGGAAAGGAGCTTTCCTATAACAACATCAACGATCTGGATGCCGCCTTAGCCATGCTGGAGGATTTTTCCGAAAGACCATTTGCGGTGATACTTAAACATACCAATCCGTGTGGAGCCGCCTGCGCGGACAGGCTGGATAAAGCATATGAAGATGCTCTGGCTTGTGATCCTGTGTCTGCTTTCGGATGCATAATCGGTTTTAACCGGCTGGTTGATATGGCCACAGCAGAAAAGATTCATAATACATTTTTTGTGGAATGCGTGCTTGCTCCCGGTTACGAATCGGAGGCGTTTGAACTTCTGAAAAAGAAAAAGAATCGAAGATTTCTGTCCTGTCCGGATCTTTTGAACTCTCAAGGTAGCAAACCAGATATGGTAAAGATCATCAAAGGCGGAGCCTTATTACAGACACCAGATGATTATCAGATAAAAGAAGATGAGTTGAAGGTGGTAACAGAAGCTGCCCCCACTCCCGAGCAGACAAAATCGCTTCTTTTCGCCTGGAGGATGGTGAAGCACGTCAAATCCAATGCCATTCTTCTGGCACAGGGTGAAAAGACCGTGGGAATCGGAGCGGGACAGATGAGCCGGGTGGATTCTTCGATAATTGCCGCCAGGAAAGCAGGAGATAAAGCTAAGGGTTCGGTTTTGGCCTCGGACGCCTTCTTTCCTAAAAGAGACGGGGTGGATGCTGCTGGTGGTGCAGGTGTGGTCGCAATTATCCAGCCGGGAGGTTCGAAAGGAGACCAAGAGGTGATAAAGGCGGCTAACGAGCACAAAATAGCCATGGTCTTCACCGGAATAAGGCATTTCAGGCACGGATAAATCTCTCTGAAAAACTGCTTGGAAAGGAGAATTTGGAGTGTTCACCTTTAGGTGAACAGGGTAAAGATTTTTATGTAGGGACAGGGCTTGTCCCTGTCCTAACTCTATGCAGGGCAGCCACAAGGGCTGTCCCTACGAAAACTTGACCTCCAGCAAAACCTTTCCCAATTTGGCTTTTAAGAACGCTCAATGAAAAATCTTGATTTTTCAAGAGGAATTTGTTATATAATTTTAGATAGAATAAACTTGCCCGCTAAAATTTAAAAAGGAGGTGGTTATGTTCAAAAAAACCGCTATCATTTTAGGACTAATGCTTGTAGCATCTACAAGCTTCGCCCAGGAAGGCTGGTTCTGGCAGAACCCTCTGCCACAGGGAGATGATCTCTATAGTGTCTCGTTCGTGGATGCTAACACCGGCTGGGCAGTAGGAGACGGTGCCAAAATCTTAAACACTACTGACGGAGGGAGCACCTGGGATCTTCAGAGCTTTGGTACTTCAGATGAACTTAAAAGTGTCTATTTTGCAGATGCCAATAATGGATGGGCGGTGGGAGGCTATGGTGCAATCCTGCATACCACCGATGGTGGGAGCAGTTGGAATGCTCAAACCTCCGGAACTTCGGAGTGGCTTTATGACGTCCATTTTGCGGATGCCGACACCGGTTGGGTAACGGGGGATAATGGCACAATGTTGTATACGACGGACGGAGGCGGCAATTGGAATCCTCAAACTCCAGGCACCGCCGAGGGATTGGAGGCTGTTCACTTTATCGACGCCGACACCGGTTGGACGGTGGGAGCTAACGGCACAATCCTGTATACCGTGGACGGTGGAGACAACTGGAATCCTCAGACCTCAGGGACCCAAAGGCGCCTTAAGGATGTCTATTTCGTGGATTCGAAGACCGGTTGGGCGGCTGGCTTGCTGGACACCGTTCTATACACCACCGACGGTGGAAGCACCTGGGGTTTCCAAACCTGCGCCACGTCGGAATGGCTGTCCTCCCTGTACTTCACAGATGCCGACACCGGTTGGATCGCGGGAAACGATGGGGCCATCGCTCATACAACTGATGGAGGCGCCAATTGGATAACTCAAACGTCCGGAACCTCTAACGACCTACGTGATATTCATTTCACGGACGCCAGAAACGGGTGGGCCGTGGGCCTCAGTGGAACCATGGTATACACCACGGATGGCGGAGCCAACTGGACCGCTCTAAGCTCCGGAATTACAAAAGGCCTTAATGACGTCCATTTCATAAACGCCAACATCGGCTGGGCAGCGGGAACCGCCACCATCTTGCACACGACCAACGGCGGAGACAATTGGAATCCTCAGACTCATGGTTTTGACTATGGCTTCTACAGCATCCATTTTGCCGATGCCAATACTGGCTGGGTGGCTGGACAGAGCGGTTTGATCTTGCACACAACTGACGGTGGAGACAACTGGGATCCTCAGGCTTCAGGAACCGGACATCATCTTTATGACATATGCTTCACAGATGCCAGCACCGGGTGGGCAGCAGGATGGGATGGTACGATCTTGCACACCACCAACAGCGGAGACAACTGGAATCCCCAAACGTCCGGAACGTCCGATCATCTTCAAGGTATCTATTTTTCTGACGCCGATACCGGCTGGGCAGTGGGGGGTCCTGGCACGATTCTCAAAACCATCGATGGTGGCACCAACTGGGATACCTTAAGTTCCGGAACGTCCGAATACCTATATAGTCTCTATTTTGTGAGTTCCAGAATGGGCTGGGTCGTCGGATCAGTCGCTACCATATTGAAAACCACCGATGGTGGAACCAGTTGGATTCCGCAGACAGCCGGAGCCTCAGGTCGCTTCGAAGGTGTCTACTTCACGGACGCAGACACCGGCTGGATCGTGGGAACGTCCGGCATTATTCTGCATACCACAGACGGTGGAGCCAACTGGTTCACCCAAAGCTCTGGCACCGTGATCGGCTTTGAGGGCGTGCATTTCAGTGATGCCAATACCGGCTGGGCAGTAGGTGGTGGCGGGACAATCTTACATACCACAACCGGCGGTTACAGCGCCGTAGGAGATGACGACAACCAATCGCCCAGCTCACCCAAGCATTTCAGTTTGGCGCAGAACTACCCCAATCCGTTCAATCCTCAGACAACGATCTGCTACACTTTAGCTAAACGAGGCAGAGTCACCCTCAAGGTTTATAATTTGTTGGGGCAGGAAATCAGGGCACTTGTTGACGGGTTGCAGGGTTCAGGCGTCCGCCGGGTCGTTTGGGATGGAAAAGGGAAGAATGGAAAGCCTCTTGCCAGCGGCATTTACTTTTACAGGCTAACTGTTGAGAGAAACGACGTTCGCGTTTCTGAAACAAAGAAGATGCTGTTGCTGAAATAGCCGAAAGGCAGGGACCAGGGGCTAGGGTCTAGGGGCAAGGGTCAAGAAAAGACCGCGTAGCCAAACCAATACGGCTCGGGGATTTCCCAAGACAATCATGCTTAAAGATAAAAAGATAATCCTGTTTTCGTCACGGATACCTCGTCCGTGATGAACAAGGCATTTCCGGCATAGATGAAAAAACCCTTGTTTTGTGATAGAAATCCATTAAGTTATAATATAATGGATCAAGTAAGCTTGCCTGATAAAATCTAAAAAGGAGGTAGTGATGTTCAAGAAAATCGCTATCATTTTGGGACTAATGCTTGTGGCAGTCACAAGCCAAGCTCAAGAAGGCTGGTACTGGCAGAATCCTCTGCCCCAGGGCAATCACCTTGAAAGCGTCTGTGTTACGGATGCTAATACAAGCTGGGCAGTAGGATATGCTGGTACAATTTTGCACACTACCGATGGAGGAAGCAACTGGGATTTTCAAACTTCCGGAACTTCCGAACACCTTTACGATGCCTGTTTCACAGATGCCAACAATGGCTGGGCAGTGGGGGAGGAAGGCGTAATCATACATACCACCGATGGAGGAGACAACTGGAATGTCCAGAGTATTGGAACCTGCCAACGGCTTTTGGGGGTCTATTTCACAGATGCCGATACTGGCTGGGCAGTAGGAATTGGTGGCACAATCTTACATACCACCGATGGTGGAAGCAACTGGAATCCTCAAACTTCTCCAACTGCAAATCACCTTCTTGGTGTCCAATTTATAGATCCCAATACCGGCTGGGCAGTAGGATATTATGGGAAAATCCTACACACCACCGATGGAGGAGTCGACTGGGATTCTTTGACTTCCGGAACTTCAAATCCCCTTTATAGTGTCTATTTTACAGATGTCGATACTGGCTGGGCAGTAGGAGAGGATACCACAATCTTACACACCACCGATGGAGGAAGCACCTGGAATCGTCAGAGTCCTGGGACGCTTCCCTATGCTTCCCTTACTTCCCTTTTGGATGTTTACTTCACAGATACGGATACCGGCTGGATAGCAGGGGAAAATGGTACGATCTTACACACCACCGATGGTGGCAACGACTGGAATGCTCAAACGCCCTGGACTTCAACTTGGATTAGTAGCGTCCATTTTATCAATGCCAGAGTTGGCTGGGCAGTGGGAGGTGCGGGTTCAATCTTTTATACTACCGACGGTGGAAGCTACTGGAACCATCAGGCTTTCGGAAATATAGAAAAGCTTTATGGATTCCATTTTATAGATGGCAATACTGGCTGGGCAGCAGGAGATGATGGCACCATCTTACACACCAGTGATGGTGGAGACACCTGGGCTGATCAGACTTCTCACACTTCAAAGAACCTTTTAGGCATCTATTTTACAGATGAGAATATGGGCTGGGCAGTAGGACGGGATAGCACAATCTTACACACCACCGATGGAGGCGAAAACTGGAATCCTCAAACTCCTGGAACCTCAAATCATCTTGCCAGTGTCTATTTTGCAAATGACAGCACTGGTTGGGCAGTGGGAACTAAGGGCACGATCTTACACACCACCAATGGTGGAAGCAACTGGATTGCTCAAGCTTCTGGAACTTCAAATTACCTTCCGAGTGTCTATTTCACAGATGCCGATACTGGCTGGGTGGTAGGATGTGATAGCACAATCTTACACACCACCGATGGCGGAGACCACTGGAATCGGCAAGCTCCCCCAACTCCGAGGGACCTTTACGCTGTCTGTTTTATGGATGCGAACACTGGCTGGGCAGTAGGAATTGGTGGCACAATCTTACATACCACCGATGGTGGAAGCAACTGGAATCCTCAAACTTCTGGAACTTTCATTCACCTTTATGGCGTCTATTTCGCGGGGGCCGATACTGGATGGGCAGTAGGGTATGACGGCACGATCCTCCACACCACCGATGGGGGAAGCAGTTGGAGCGAACAGAATTCCGGCACTTCAATTGCGCTTAACAGTATCTTTTTTGCCAATACTAACACGGGTTGGGCGGTCGGTGAATTTGGTGCCATCTTACACACCACCACCGGCGGTTGCAGCGCAGTGGGAGAAGAGGGTGATGAACCTATCACCCGGCCAAAGAGTTTTAGCCTGGCGCAGAACTACCCTAATCCGTTCAATCCCCAGACTACGATCTGCTACAATTTGACCAGACCGAGTCGGGTCACCCTAACGATCTATAATCTGCTCGGTCAGGAGATTAGGGCACTTGTCGACGGATTGCAGGGTTCAGGCGTCCGCCGGGTCGTTTGGGATGGAAAAGGGAAGGATGGAGAGCCTCTTGCCAGCGGCATCTACTTCTACAAGCTCACAGTAGAGAAAAACGACGTTCGGACTTCCGAAACCAAGAAGATGCTGCTGTTGAAATAGCCGAAAGGCAGGGATCAGGGGCTAGGGGCTAGGGTCTAGGGGCAAGGGTCAAGAAAAACCGCTTAGCCGGGCCTTTACACTTTGTCTCCTGCCAAAGGCGGGATGTCGAAGGACGGCTCCGGGATTTTCCCTCGTTGGTAACGGACGCCCTCGTCCGTGACGAACAAAAGACATTCTTGAAAGTCCTTGATTTTGGGATAAGAATTTGTTATATATTATTAAAAGTTCAATGGTTCAAAAGTTCAATGGTTCAAAGGACAAACATACCTAAGAGAATTTGTGTGGTTTAAGCCCTTTTCGGCTCAACACCCTTCTTTCAAAAAAATCATGTTAAAGGAGAAGAAGATAATCGTGGGAATAACCGGGGGGATTGCGGCATACAAAGCCTGCGAGATAGTCCGCAGGTTAAAAAAATTTGGGGCGCAGGTTATAGTGGTGATGACCGAAAATGCCCAGAAATTCATCACCCCTCTGACTCTGGAGACCCTCTCTGAAAACGAGGTAGTCTGCGAGACGTTCCCGGAAAAAAAAGTGGTGGGCGTTCGACACGTCAACCTGGCACAGTGGGCGGATTTGATCTTGATAGCTCCAGCCACCGCTAACATAGTCGGAAAAATTAGAGCAGGGATTGCAGACGATATACTCACCACCGTGGTTATCTCCTCTAAGTCCCCTGTTTTAATCGCTCCTGCCATGAATGTTAACATGTATGAAAATCCCATCTTCGGTGAGAACATGGAGTATTTAAAAAACAAAGGATATAGGTTCATTGAGCCGGAGACAGGTGACTTAGCTTATGGGACGGGTAAAGGCAGACTGCCTGAGCCAGAGACCATCGTAAAAGAAGTAGTTAAACTTTTGACCGGGAAAAAGGATTTAGAGGGGAGATCGATCTTAGTAACTGCGGGACCAACCCAGGAGCCTTTGGATCCGATAAGATACCTCTCCAACCGCTCCAGCGGAAAGATGGGATATGCTATAGCGGAAGCGGCACAAAGACGAGGAGCAAAAGTAACTCTGATAAGCGGTCCCTCTAATCTACCGGTGCCTGCTGAAGTGAACTTCCTCCGGGTGGAGAAAGCTAAAGAGATGTATTCTGCGGTCAGATCGCATTTTGGCAAAGCGAATGCGTTAATTATGGCGGCGGCAGTCTCAGATTTTGTTCCGAGCACGGTTTCTCCAAACAAAGTCAAGAAAAAAGATGAGGAGATTCTGCTGAAGCTCAAGCCCAGCGTGGACATCTTAAGAGAGATGGGAAAACGAAAAAAGAACAAAATACTGGTTGGATTTTCCCTGGAGACAGAAGACGAGATAAGGAATTCAAAGAGAAAATTGGTGGAAAAGAATTTGGACTTAATCGTGGTAAACAACCCCAATGTTCCGGATGCCGGCTTTGAAGTTGATACAAACCAGGTTATGTTGATTGACAAACGAGGGAAGACGGAGAAGCTACCCTTGCTTTCCAAACAGGAGGTGGCGGAGAAGGTATTGGATAGGGTGAGTGTTCTTTTAAAAAAGATTAAAAGAAAATGAAAGAGGGCTAGTTCAAACCTCTCCCCCTTAGTCCCCTTCAGGGTGTCCTTCGATCCCGAAGATCTCAGGATCGAGGGAAATCCCTTCAGGGTGAATCCCTTCAGGGTGAATCCCTTCAGGGTGAACCCCTCTCCACAACTGTGGAGAGGGGGAGATAGGGGGTGAGGTGAAACAAAAGCTGTAAAGTTGGCAGGGCACCCTTTCCCAGGTTATTTCTTAAATTCATTGAAAGACATTTTACTATGCCCCCCACCGAATATGAAAAAATGCTTCAGGCTTTCGCACTGACAAAAAACTTTATCAAACAACAGGTAGAGTTAGGATTTGATGAGGTTTACACTCAGGTGAAACCAAAAAAATCAACTGTAAAGAAAGAAGATGGTCCCATCCCGACAGACTTGAGTAATTTCTACAGCCAGATAAAGAATTGTAAAAAGTGCCATCTTTATCGCACTCGCACCAATTTTGTATTTGGTGCAGGAAATCCTGAAGCAAATCTTATGCTTATCGGAGAGGCGCCGGGAAGAGAAGAGGACCTGCAGGGAGAGCCGTTTGTGGGAAGGGCGGGTCAACTCTTAGACCGGATGCTTGCCGCCATCGGTTTTGAAAGGGAAGACGTTTTTATCGCCAATATCTTAAAATGCCGTCCTCCGGAGAATCGGGATCCTCAGCCAGATGAAATCAAAGTCTGTAAACCACATCTTCTTCAGCAGATCAAACTGATTCAGCCTAAAATCATCTTGGCTCTGGGCAGAATCTCCGCTCAGGTGCTTTTGGAAACCAAAAGCCCTTTAGGTCAGCTAAGAGGAAAATTTCACGATTTTAACGGGATTAAATTCCTGGTTACCTATCACCCGGCCGCGCTTTTAAGATACCAGCAGTATAAAAGACCAGCCTGGGAGGATTTGAAGCTTTTGAGAAAGGAGTATGATAGAATAGTTTGAGATTATTGAATTTGCGGATGCAGTATAATCGATGTTTTGAGGACCTCACCCCCTGTTTCCCCCTCTCCATTTCATGGAGAGGGGTTCACCCTGAAGGGATTCACCCTGAAGGGGACAAAGGGGGAGAGGTAATGTGGGCTTATACAAAGGCAACATTTTGAATAATGTCTTCGATGAAAACATATTATGGTAGCCGCCCATCTGGGCGAGAACCACGCAGGCTAAAGCCTGCGGCTACCAATCATATGAATTCAACCAAGGGGAAACATCCGTTTAATCCGTTGACCAGACCGGAGAATTAACCATGGCAGATCGTAGGAGTTCCTCACAATCGGAAAGAGTGCCGCCGCAGGCAATAGAAGTGGAGCAGGCGGTTTTAGGGGCTATGCTTCTGAATAAGGAAGCTATTGGAAGGGCTTTGGAGATAATTGACAAAGACTGTTTTTATCGGGATGATCATCAAAAAATCTTTGAGGTGCTGGTAAATCTGTATGACAAGAATCAGCCAGTGGATATCATAACAGTTTCGGAAGAGTTGACCAGGCGCAAGCAATTGGATCAGATAGGTGGGAGGATGTATCTTCTGGAGTTGTCCGAGAAGATCGCCACCACCGCCAATATCGAATATCACTGCAACATCGTGTTGGAAAAATCTACTTTAAGGAAATTGATCAACACCAGCACCCAGGTAGTTTCCCAGTGTTATGACGCCACCCAGGATGTGGATGACCTTCTGGATCGGGCAGAGCAGGGAATTTTCAGCATCTCAGAGAAGAGGATAAAGGAGGGATTTATTCCTTTGGGAGAGCTTCTTCCTCACACCTTCGAGGCGATAGAGGAATATCAGAAAAAGGGTGGGATGATTACCGGCATATCCACCGGCTTTGTTGAGTTCGATACTCTCACCGGTGGTCTTCAGAGATCTGACTTAGTTGTGGTGGCTTCCCGTCCCTCCATGGGCAAAACTGCCTTCTGTCTTTCCATAGCCGAGCATGTTGCCATCGAGGAGAGGATGCCGGTAGGCATCTTCAGCCTGGAGATGGCAAAAAATCAGTTAGCTCAAAGGATGCTTTGCAGTCGAGCGCGATTTTCCACCTATAAGATGAGAACCGGAAAGATAAGCGATGCTGAATACAGTAGCTTAGCGGTAGCAGTTGGTCCTCTGGCAGAAGCCCCCATATTCATCGATGATACCCCTAATCTTGGGATTTTGCAGATGCGAGCCAAATCTCGCAGACTCAAAGCTCAGCATAATGTGGGTCTGATCATAGTGGACTATCTTCAACTGATGCAAGGACCTCGAAACACAGAATCAAGACAACAGGAGATCTCCATGATATCCCGCTCCTTGAAGGGATTAGCCAAGGAACTGGACATTCCAGTAGTTGCTGTATCCCAGCTTTCCCGAAAGGTGGAGGACCGGGGTGGAGAGAAAAGACCTCTGCTGGCTGATCTAAGAGAGTCTGGAGCAATTGAACAGGATGCAGACGTGGTGGCATTTGTTTACCGTCCGGAATTTTACGGGATAGAGAAATTCAGAGATGGAACCCCCTCCCAGGGGGTGGCGGAGATTATCATAAGCAAACATCGAAACGGGCCAACCGGTGAGTTGCGCTTAACCTTCATAAGAGACTATGCCAGATTTGAGAATATGGAGTTCATCCATCGGGAGGTTCCGTTCTAAACTATCGTAAACGAATAAAACAAGTTGACAAATTGTCCGCAGGTCATTTGACTCAAATGAGATCCATAGGACCTGACATGTTGAGCGAGCAGATGCCCATCACTTTTCCCTCTCCTCTCGGGGGAGAGGACTAAGGTGAGGGGGAAGCTTCGATCAGAAATAAACTCACTTTTATTTAGGAAAGAGGTGAGACAAAACGCCGTTTTCTCGGACTGAAAATATCTTCACCTTCGTAGGCAAAAAGACCCTCATCTTTTTTGAGGATGTGGGAGGTCTGGCTCTTCTGGTAAAAAATATCTTCTTAGGACTGCCCAAAGCTTTTACCAGATTTCATCTCACCACCGAACAGATGCTGGCGATGGGGGTAAACTCTCTTCCTCTGGTGGCTATTGTGTCTGTTTTCACCGGAGCGGTTTCTGCAGTTCAGGCAGTATACCAGATCTCAGATTTCGTTCCCATGAGATATTTGGGCACGGCTGTGGGTAAGGCGATAATGATAGAGCTGGCTCCGGTTCTCACTGCCCTGGTGGTGGCTGGAAGGGTGGGAGCAGGTATCGCCGCAGAGCTGGGAACCATGAAAGTAACAGAACAGATCGATGCGCTCAAAACCTTAGCCATAGATCCAGTGGAATACCTGGTGGTGCCCAGATTTGTAGCCGGTTTGATTATGCTTCCGGTTCTCACCATCTTCGCCGACGCCATCGCTTTAGCCGGAGGAATGGGAATTTCTGCCATCACCCTGAACGTCCCCCCTCACGTGTTTTTGAATAGCTTGAAATCTTTTTTCAAGATGATGGACTTGATGTCAGGGCTTTCCAAGGCTTTGGTCTTCGGGTGCATCATCTCTATCATCGGATGTTATCAGGGATTTAAAACCAGAGGTGGAGCAGAAGGTGTTGGCAGATCCGCCACAAAAGCAGTGGTTATGGCATCAGTTTTGATATTGATCGCTGATTATATCGTGGCAAGCATACTTTTCGGATAATAGATTGAAATTGTAGTTGCCCAATTTATTGGGCTCGATAAATTAAGTCCCAAAAAATGAGAAGAACAATTCCTAAACGAGAGTGGAAAATCCTAGATTATGAACTTTTTGAGAATAGACCTAAAACAGATAAACCATATCCACCTGATGTGGTGAAGAGAAGAGAATTATTGCTTTATGCCCAAGTGCATTTGTCTGAAATTGCATGGGCCCAAAAGTGTAAAGATTTGGAAACTGAGAGATTGCACACAGAAGCATATAATTTAGTGATGTCAAAGTATTATGAGTGGGGGAAATAAAAAGTAGTAGGGTGAAACGTTAAGTTAAAAAGAATTATTCACGGCTGGAATTCGGCAAAGATTTTTATTAAGGCTCTATCAGACAGAGAACATGATAGAAATAAAAGACGTTTACAAAAGTTTCGGGGATAATCAGGTACTCAGAGGGGTTGATCTGGTCATAAATAAAGGTGAGACCGCGGTCATCATCGGAAGGAGCGGGTGCGGCAAAAGCGTGCTTTTGAAGCTTATCATGGGGCTTTTGAAGCCGGATCAGGGGAAGATATTGGTCAATGGAGACGATGTTACTTCCTTGAATGATAGCCAGCTAAACAAAGTCAGACAGAAATTCGGCATGCTCTTTCAGGCATCAGCATTGCTTGACTCTATGACCGTGGACGAGAATGTGGGTTTGGCGCTGAGAGAACACACAAGATTATCGGAGAAGGAAGTAAGACAAAAGGTGAAGGAGAAACTGAAGATGGTTGGACTTTCGGCGGTGGAACAACAAAAACCGGCTGAGCTCTCCGGAGGAATGAAAAAAAGAGTGGGACTGGCAAGAGCCATTGCCATGAACCCAGAGTATGTCCTATACGATGAACCGACCACCGGTCTGGATCCGATCATGGCAGACGTGATAAATGAACTTATCATAAATTTGAGAAATACCATCTCCATAACCTCCATAGCAGTTACTCATGACATCGTCTCCGCCTATAAGATTGCCGACAGGATCGCCATGCTGTATGAGGGTAAGATAGTCTTTGTGGGAACACCTGAGGAGGTGAAAAATACGGATCAGTCGGTGGTGAGGCAGTTCATCGAAGGGAGCGCGCAGGGACCGATCCCCGCCTTGTGAAGACGTCCACAGTCCACGGTCGACAGTCCACCGAAAGACGTCCGCTGTCCACGGTCCGCCGAAAGACGTCCACAGTCCACGGTCGACAGTCCACAGCAAAACCTTTGGAAGGTGCTAATGGCGTTTAAATTTGAAAATCTGGAAGTCTGGCAGTTGTCTTTAGAATATGTGGACAAAATCTATGAAATAACTAATCTACTGCCTGCTAAAGAAGAGTATAACTTGAAAACGCAGATAATAAGATCAGCAACCTCTGTTTCTTTGAATATCGCTGAGGGCTCCACCGGTCAAACTGATGCAGAGTTTGGTCGCTTTATCGGAATGGCAATAAGATCTGGTGTTGAAGTGATAGTCTGTCTACATTTAATAAAAAGAAGAGGATATATTGACGAAAAGGTCTTCAGTCAAGCTTATGAATTCGGGGAAAAGTTACTTGTGAAGCTTCAAGCTTTACGGAAAAAATTGAGATAAAAGACCACGGTCCATAGTCGATAGTCCACAGCAGGAAAATTCGTCCACAGTCCACGGTCGACAGACAACAGACCGCCGAAAGACGTCCACAGTCCACGGTCGACAGACAACAGCCAACGTAAATGCGAACCAGATCAAGCTTTAGCCGTGGACCGTGGACGGTTGACTGTGGACAGGAAAAACCTATGCTTAATCCAGGTAAAATCAAAACAGTCTATATCTGCCAATCCTGTGGACACAAGTCCGTAAGATGGATAGGGAAGTGTCCGGACTGCGGGGCATGGAATAGCATGGTTGAAGAGAAGATCACAAAACGCAGAGGCACTCCCTCATCTGAAAAAACCTCCTCTGTTCCCTTGAAAGAAGTGGATGTGGCAGATGAGGATCGAATCACCACTGGAATGAAGGAGTTTGATCGGGTGGTGGGAGGAGGAATTGTTAAAGGATCGGCGATTTTAGTTGGGGGCGACCCGGGCATAGGCAAATCCACCCTGCTTTTGCAGATTTCTGAAAAAATCGCTTCACAATATGAGAAAGTTTTATATATTACAGGAGAGGAGTCTTTAAAGCAGATCAAACTTCGGGCTGAAAGATTAAAAATCAATCCGAATAGAATCGAGATACTTACTGAAACTAACCTTGACCTGATATTGGATGTGCTGAGGCAGGATGTACCATACATGACGGTGATCGACTCCATTCAGACTACGTATACTCAGAACTTAGAGAGCACTCCGGGAAGCATCAGCCAGATAAGAGAATGTGCTGGCGCTTTGATTGGCTTTGCCAAACAAAGCGGAAGCCCGGTCTTTTTGGTGGGACACGTTACCAAGGATGGTTCCATCGCCGGACCCAAGGTGCTGGAGCATATGGTGGATACGGTTCTTTATTTCGAGGGAGAGAAAAGCTGTCTTTTTCGAATCTTAAGGGCGGTGAAGAATCGCTTTGGGTCCAGCAATGAGATCGGAGTGTTTCAAATGGAGGAGCGGGGTCTTTTAGAGGTGGAAAATCCCTCCATGCTGTTTTTGCCAGAAAGAGCCAGGAATGTTTCCGGGTCGGTGGTGGTTTGCTGTATGGAGGGAACCAGGCCGCTTCTGCTTGAGCTTCAGGGCTTGGTCTCGCCTTCCAGCTATGGCACCCCTCAGAGGGTTTCGTCCGGAGTGGATTACAAAAGGCTGGCTTTGCTTTTAGCTATTTTAGAAAAAAGGGAGGGGCTTTCTGTGGCAGCCTTTGACGTGTTCGTCAACGTGGCTGGAGGGGTAAGAATTGATGAGCCAGCAGTGGATCTGGGGGTGGTGGTAGCATTGGCGTCCAGCTTGAAAGAGAAGCCAGCAGAGCATGAGTCGGTCATAATTGGTGAGGTGGGGTTGGGAGGTGAGGTGCGGGCAGTAGGTCAGATAGAAAGGAGGATCAAAGAGGCGGAAAAACTTGGCTTCAAAAGATGCGTTATTCCGCACGGCAATTTGAAAGGACTAAATCAGAAGTTTAATATTAAGATAATCGGAGTAAAGAGTATTCAAGATACAATTAACCTGATGTTAACCTGAATGGAGGTAGCCATGCGGTTAAAGGTAAAAAAACTGCTAAAGGGTGGCGAGTATTTTGTCTCTTTTGAGAACGTGGATTTAAATCCGGAGGAGACAGAAAAGATAGAGAAGTTTGGCATGCCCACCGTCGATTTCAGTTCAGATGGTCTGGGATCACACACCTTGAACGAGATAAATCTCTCGGTCAAGTGCCAGAGTGTAGAGGAAGCAGAGCAGACGCTCAACAACATCAAGCAGAACATCAAAGACAAATTGACTGAGCTTTTAGCTCAAGTGGACAACTTCACCGGTGAGGAGGAGGTGGAGCTTTAACTGCGCTCCTCAGATCTGAGGAATCTGTCCTTTTCTGAATTATCGAAGTCTTTGAATGTCGGATGTGCTTCCATTCTGGGCGCTATCCGGCATTTTTTTGGCTGAACTCTTTTACCTCGTTACCCGATTATGGAGAAATTGTGGAGCGAATCTTTAAGGAGTGTTGAAAAACCTAAACTGGAGTGCACCCGCCGATGGGGGGGTGCGGTTTTCTTCAAAGTTTAGGTGGTTGTGGTATAAAAACATTTAGATTTTTAAAAACCGCGAAAGCCCCGCGAAGCGGGATCCTTCGGACAAGCTTTCGCACTCCAAAGACACTTTTTCAACAGCCCCTTTAGGTTCACCCCGCATTCTGCCGGGTGGAGCTTTAGCTCCACCCCTACGCCTGCAAATTTAGGTTGACAGTTGATAGATTAAACGTAATCTTTATGACATGATAAAAAGAAAAAAGACCAAAAAAGTGTGGGTGGACAAAGTTCTTATTGGTGGAGGTTCACCTATTTCCGTTCAGTCGATGACTAAAACCGACACCCGCGACGTTTCCGCCACCGTAAAACAGATACGAAAACTTCAAAATGCCGGATGCGACATCATAAGGGTGGCGGTGCCGGACATGAAAGCCGCCTCTGCCTTGCCTAAGATCAAAAAAGGCATCCAAATTCCCCTGGTGGCTGATATTCATTTCGATTACCGACTGGCATTGAAGGCAATAGATTCGGGCGTGGATAAGCTCCGAATCAATCCGGGAAACATCGGGGCACAATGGAAGGTCAAAGAGATTGTGAAGGCGGCATCGGGGAAAAGAATCCCCATACGGGTAGGGGTGAATGCGGGATCGCTTCCCCGTGATATTTTGACGAAGTATAAAAAAGCATCCCCACCTGCATTAGTGGAGGCGGCTTTAAGGCAGGTAAGAATTCTTGAAAATCTGAATTTTGATGACATGGTCATTTCACTCAAGTCTTTTGACGTGCCCACCACCGTGAAAGCTTATCAGCTCATCTCGAAGAAGACAAACCATCCTTTGCATCTGGGCATCACCGAGGCGGGATTGCCTCAGGCAGGCTCGGTCAGGTCAGCTTTAGGGATCGGGATACTATTAGCTTCCGGCATCGGTGACACAGTCAGAGTCTCCCTGACCGGTGATCCAGTTGAGGAGATTAAGGTGGGATATGAGATTTTGAAATCTCTGAACTTAAGGGAACACGGGCCTATCATCATCTCCTGCCCCACCTGTGGAAGATGTGAGATCGACATAATCTCCATGACCAAAAAGGTGGAGCGAAAAGTCAGGAATATCCGAGCACCACTGAAGATAGCCGTCATGGGCTGTGTGGTAAATGGTCCCGGAGAGGCTAAAGATGCGGATGTGGGAATAGCAGGTGGCAGAGGTTATGGTCTTCTTTTTCGCAAAGGTAAAGTGGTCGGAAAAGTGAAGGAAAAGGATTTAGTGCAGGCTCTTCTGGATATGGTGCAGGATTTAATTTCGTAGGTCAAGCATCCCGTAGGGTGCTTGACAAAAAGCTGAGGAAATGCGCCCCCTACGGCCTTAAATTAAAAAAGGAGGTTTCATACAGTATGCCTATCTTTAATTTAATAAGAAACATGCATCATCTTAAAAAATCGGAGCATTTAGATACTCAGCAAATTAGACTTCTTCAAGAAAAGCGATTTAAAGATTTATTAAAGCATGTTTTGGAAAAATCGAAGTTTTATAAAAGATATTATCAAGAGCATGGAATAACAATTGATAAGGCTGACGATGTTACATTACAGGACTTACCAACCATCAATAAAAAGATCATGATGGGACATTATGACGATTTTGTTTGCGATCCAGTGCTTAAAAGAGAGGATTTAGAAAAGTTCATCAGTGATCCTTCAAATCGAGGCAAAAAATATCGAGGCTCATATCAGGTTATCCATACTTCTGGTTCATCCGGAACTATAGGTCTTTTCGTCTATGGAGCAAATGATTGGGATATGCTTAGAGCTTTGGTTCTAACAAGAGTCTCTAAGACTAAAATTAGTCTCTTCAAGAAGACAAAGCTTGCCTATATTGGGGCAACAGACGGACATTTTGCGGGAATAAGCTTGGTTCAGGGTGCACCGCGACTCCTCATGGATCTCTTACCCCTATCCGTCAATAGTCCTCTTGGAGAGATTTGCCAAAAGATAAATGAATTTCAACCTGATGCTTTAAGCGGTTATTCTTCCGGCGCGTATCTTTTGGCGCAGGAGCAAATCAAAAGGAATATTGACATCAAGCCCAAAAGAATTATGTGTTCCGCAGACCCTCTTACTTTAAAGATGCGGCAGACTATAAAACAAGCGTTTGGAATTGAACCAATAAATTTCTACGCTGCTTCTGAATCAATCGGCATGGCGGCTGAGTGCGATATAGGTCAGGGCTTTCATCTCTTTGATGATTGGCATTCCTTCGAAATAGTTGATGAAAATCTTAAACCAGTAGAGCCAGGAGAGCCAGGAAAACTTCTTTTGACCAATCTTTATAACTATACCCAGCCTCTTATCCGCTATCGACTGGATGATGAGATTATCTTAGACGACAAGCCCTGTGAATGCGGATGTCCTTTTCCGCTTATCAAAAATATCGCTGGACGGCAAGAAGAATTCTTGTGGTTTGAAAAGGGCGATGGCACAAAAGAATATATTCATCCCTTGGTGATAGTTGAGTTTGTTGTCCCGGGTTTGGAAAAATTGCAGGTTGTTCAAACCCAGAGGAACAAACTCTTGATGAAAGTAATAATTCATGGCAATAAAGAAGACATTCTTTCAGCGATTCGCAAAAGAATGAAAGAGATTCTTAAAGGTAAGGGATTGGAAGACGTAGTCAGTTTTGAGGTTGAGGTGGTTAAAGAAATAGAGAATGATGCTAAGACGGGGAAATTTAAACTTATAATTCCATATGGCGGTGAGTAGTTGACAGTTCAGACATGCTGGGTTATTTTGACAGAAGCCGTTTTTCGAAAGGAACAACAGGAACACCAGCAAGAAGCGAAGGAGAGTAAATGGAGATTGATGCAGACCAAATTAGAAAAAGATATTCCGAACTGATGCCCAAGTATCAGAATTTGGCGGTCAACTTGGAGCAGGCTCTGGAACAGTTTTTGAACGAGGCCGGCATTGATTATCTCACGATTTATCATAGGATTAAAGATATCGATTCATTCGTTGATAAGATAGGCAGAAAAGTATATGATGATCCGTTCAGCCAAGTCGAAGACATATGTGGTCTAAGAATAATCTGTTACTATAACAGTGACGTAGACAAAATCTGTGATGTAATAAAGAAAGAACTTGAGGTTGTTGAGTCAACGGATAAGGGGGAGTTACTGAGCACTGATCAATTCGGGTATAGATCGGCTCATGTTATTGTTAGAATAAAACCCAGTTGGCTGAGCGCCCCCAATTACAGAGGCTTGGAGAATCTGAAAGCAGAGATCCAAGTCAGAACTGTCTTGATGCACGCCTGGGCTGAAATCCAACACAAGTTGGCGTACAAGAAGCAAACCGATATTCCTACGCAATTCCAGAGACAGCTTTCGATAATCGCTGCGAAATTGGAGGAAACAGACGAGCAGTTCGAACATTTGAGGGTGGACACTGAAGAATACAGAAAGCGACTCATTGCCAAGGCGGAAAAAGCCGAAGGAGTCTTCGACTCGAGTCTATCTCTGAATTTAGATAACCTGGAAGCCTACCTCGACCACTACTTCCCTAAGAAGAAGAAGTCGGACAGGAGCAGGACTGGCCAGCTCTTGGACGAGTTGGTGCGTGAGGGAATCACAATGAAACAGCTAGTTGAATCATACGAGAAGGTAAAAGCGGTTCTTCCCAAAATTGAGGAAGAGGATTACGATGGACGGAAATTGGGAACATCCCTATACCAAGTCGGAATGGCGCGACTCATTTTGGATCTTACCGTTGATAGTTATTTCAAGAGGCACGAACTCCCATGGCTCCCCGAACCGCTTTTGCCTATGCGCAAACCGTATCCTTTTCTGGAAATTGCGAGAAAATGGAGGAAGAGAATAAAAGAGAAATAGATCTGAAGTTGCCCTTTTGATGCCTTGTTATGAGCAAACCCGCCAAACCCGGCCCCAGCCAGCTTCGGGAATTCCCCCACCTTTGACGGGATCTTGAGACTATTTCAGAAGTATCAGAAATCCGGGAGACAACGTCCCAACCAGACAAGTCAGGATCAAACCGCAACAGAACAGGAGGGAAGCCCACAACAGGCTTAACTGAAACTAATTGTGGCGGGATTTCATTCCCGCCACATAAAAGTCCCGAGGCCAAGGGAGGCCTCGGAAAGACCAACGATATATTTTAGAATTTTGGTTTCTCTAAATTATACCTTTTGGACATTTGTTGCCTGAGGTCCTTTTTGTCCCTGTCCTTCTTCGAAGCTAACTCCGTCACCTTCTCGAAGAGTTTTGAATCCTTCCCCCTGTATTTCAGAGAAGTGCACAAACAGGTCAGATCCTCCGTCATCCGGAGTAATGAATCCATACCCTTTGGATTCATTGAACCATTTTACCGTACCTTGCGTCACAAAATCACCTCCTTTCTTCCATAATAAAAAAAACCACGAAAGCCTGCCTAAATAAGCTTTCGTGGTTGAATGATTTCGACCTGACAAAAACCTACTTTAGCCTTTTTACCTATCGTACACCGTATATACGTATGATTTAACTATTTGTCAAGACTATTCTATATTTTTATTATCGGCTTTGAAAGGGTGAATATTTAGATTTTGCTGGACAGGAGCAATGAGAAGTTTGCAGGTGGTTGAACAAATTAACGACTATAAAATGTGGAGGTCTCCCAGACTGTTAGGTTCCCTGTCCTGAGTCTTCCTCGCCCGTGTGCCTGCCAGCTGCGATTATAGAAGCCCCCGTGTTTGCCAGCGGAATTAAGCGTTGTGTTGCTCAATACAATGCGTCATCGGTGACACAGGTGAGCTTTCCAGTCTGGTCGATGGTCCACACGTCCAAAGTTGGATCATCGTCTAAGCCGGTTGCATCCTTGGAGCCGGCAGTGGCTACAAAACTGGTGCGGCTCGCTGTAACTGAATAGCTGTAACGGGCTGAAGACATTAACTCCACGTCCAGACTGCCAAAAGTCCCTCCTGCCTGAACGATCATGGTACTTCCATCACTCGGATAATAGGTGTCTTTTTCCTGACGGTAAGCCCTTTGCATGCTATAGACTTGCTTTAGGATCAGTTGTGCTTCGCACTGCTTGGTCTTCGTCGAGGAACGCATAAAGCGGGGGATGGCGATGGTGGCCAGAACTCCTATTACCGCGATCACAACAAACAACTCAATCAGGGTGTATCCTTTCTGACTGTGGCGTAAACTTAGGTTCATTGCGTTCTCCTTTCTCCAGCCTTGACAACACTGCAAAGCTCGTGCCACCTACCGCATTCCTTTAGTTTTCGACTTAACCTTGTGCCCTGAGGGAAGATAGCCCTGCGATTTAACATCTGAAGTTCATTTATTAAGCCCCCCTGTTTGCAACTTTATGTGTATTCTTCTGCACAACTTGGCAAGCAGGTTTCGCTGTGAGTATCCTATCAAATGATGAGCTTGATGGGGAACTCTCAAGCCTTTAAAAAGGAATCAGGTTACAGAGTGCACGTTTAGAGACGCAGTCAGATCTCTTAGCTCAGAGGCCGGGTGGTCTTCTGGCTGACTGCCCGACAGCAGGTCGCATGTCCTACGGATCCTGTGGAAATGCGACCCCTACTTCAATAAAACCATCTTCCGTATCTTCTGGTAAGAGCCGGCTTTTAGCTTACAGAAATATATCCCGCTTGCCACTTCTTTTCCCTTATCATCTTTTCCATCCCAGACAACCTGATAATTTCCAGGCATCATCTCTTCGTCCACCAATGTCCGCACGAGTTGGCCCAAAATGTTGTAAATCCTCAAGGATACGTCCGCAGTCGACAGTCCTTCGACTTCGCTCAGGACAAGTCCACCGTCCACGGCTTTCCCATCCCCACTCCCTAAAGTAAACTGAATAAGGGTCACCGGATTAAACGGATTAGGATAATTCTGAAATAAAGTGATCTTTTCAGGTTTTTGGGACTCAGTCCATTCAACAGAAGTTGTGGTGTCTATGCAAAAAGTTATTGGGATGACTTTCGTTTCCAGTTGATGATTCACATCCCAGCTATCAATAAGTAGGTTGGCATAATAAATCCCCTTGGGATAGGTGAGCGGATCAAAGGTCAAATTCAAAACTTTGCCTTCACCCGGCTGAATGCATCCTTGCATAGAATCTACTATAACCCAACTTGGTCTTATCTTTATCACCAGTGAGTCCTGCAAATTATTTTCATTATAAGAAACCTCCAGCCCGATGGTTCCGTCCTGATTTAGTATGCCTACCGTGGCAGAGTAGAGGGAATCATGGACATGAAGATATTGAAAAGTGATCTCACCTTCTTGGGTGAGAATGGTCTGGAAAGTGTAAGGACCTCCACCCCAAAACTCATGGAGGTTGACGAACGATATGATGGCAGAATCGCTATTTGAATAAAAGTAGATGGCAGAGCTGTCAACAGGTTCTAAATCGTCCCAGAACGGTGCCACCAGATTATAAGGTCCCCATAGCCAGGGAAGGCTGTGGTTGGTAAAGCATTGAAAGGTGTCTGTGTAGCAGGGGATGATATCAGAAAAGTTTACCCAGCCATCGGAGGCAATTCTTACACTGTCGAATGAGTCGTCATAGAAGGGAAAGGAAAATCCCAGGTCGAAGAACCCATAGTCTTCATTATCGTCTCCACTATCGCCAAAGCATATTCCCCTATCTTCAATATCCACCCATGCAAACTCCAAACCCGGTTGACGACTGTCGTCTGTCCAGGTATAGCCAAATAGATCCGAACCACCCATCCAATCTGCATATTCCATATCGATTCGAATCCTGAACGTTAAGGACAAGCCACCGGAATTGGTCAAGGTCAGATTATCGAGAATCTGCTCACCGGAAACTGAGTGGACAAAAAACTCCTCCCTGTCCGCATCCAACACGGCTTTTCTTTTAGGAGTTGCCTGTGACTGGTTAGATCCCGGGCTTTCAGTTGGTGAGTTAATGGAAGTGGCCTGGTAAAAATAAGTTTGATCCTCAATCACATCTAAATCGGTATATTGAAATTTGAGTCCCGGAACCGAAACAATTAAATTGCTTTGCTCTATCACGGAATCTGGGTCAGTGGAACGATAAACTCTGAAGCTGTCCACATCTGAGATGGTGTCACAATTTGTGACAATCTGTGCCCCTATCATGAGATTGTAAGGAGTGGGATGCCATTCGAAATACAAAAACGTCCTTTTGCCCCAAAAAGAATTGCCTGCATTTGTCAGGCTGTCTACTCCCACCAAAGGAGAAAGTGGATGTTCCTCTATCCAGTGAAAGACGATCCAGAAAACAGAATCTTCCATCAAAAGGTTATGCTCTACGTCCACCCATTCTCCTTGGAACAAACTATCCTCTCCGTTGGCTGAGGCAGAAACAGAATCCAGAAAGCTGTTTTGAGGAAAACCCCCGGAGTCTTGATTAACTGTCACAAAGAAGGGGGCTTTAAAATCATAATTAGTATCAATATCTGCTCCTTGGTGAGAGATGAAAATTTTTGACTTCAAAAGATGGAAAGGAACCGACGGTGAGCTCATCCTTACTGCTACACAATTTTCGTGCCAGGGCAAAACCACGTAAAACCCATCTAACATCCCATCTTTATGATAAGTGAGCGTTGAAGTATCCGGATGTGGATTGAACCAGAAAAGGGGAACTTCTCCATCCTGATCGGTGGTTGCCGTCAAGAAACTGGGTGGAAGAAGATCGTCCGCAGAAGAGGGCATCCTTGAGAGGAAAAGATAAAAAATAAAAATAAAGATGATTCGAATATACTTAATATAAAAAGAGATTGAGACGGGACTTGCTTTCACCATCCACCCGAATGAAAGCCCAAAAGTTACCGGTAAGTTCTTTGAAGTTATGAATAAAACCTAAGAAAGTCAAGCAAAAATTTGCCAGTTTATTTAGACCATTGAAACATGCTTTTAATCCCTGGCGTAAAATTGGGGATAAGCAGGTTCTTCCAGAGGACATTGGGCAAGCCCAAAAGAGGTGATTTTGCATTTGTTCTTTGTCTGCTCCAACTCACTTCTGCTTTTCATTTGACAAATGAAAAGCAATTCTCTTTATTGTATTATTTGAAGAGTTGCATGTCTTACAAGAGCTTGGACTCAAAGAATAAATGATCTCCCCGGACGAATAATGGACTCAGGTGGAATCTGAAGAATGAAAGAAGGTGAGTTATGTCGATCAAGGGATATGTTGATTATAAACGGAGAGAATTTTGTAAAGACGTGAAATGTCCGGTTCAGTTGGAGCTGGATGCTCAAAAAGAGGGTTCAGAAGAATATGAGAAGATAAGGCAGACGTGCAAAACCAACTGCAGATATACCACTTATCAGTTTCATCATTGGTTGATAGATAAAGGTTATCTGATCGTAAGACCAGAAGAATGAGACTGAGACGGAGACTGAATATAGAATCTGTTTTGTGAAAAATATAATAAGGGAAACGCTTTCCCATGTGTTAAGGAGGTGCTAAAATGGATTGGGGAATTAAAAACCGATTAAATCAACTGATTGGCCCCGATGGACATTGTTTCTTTTTGCCCATAGATCATGGATATTTTCAAGGACCGACTAAGTGTTTAGAGAAACCGGGCGAGACCATAAAACCACTTCTTGCTTATTGTGATGCGCTCTTTGTTACCAGAGGAGTTTTACGTTCCTCAGTGGACCCCAGCATGAACAAGCCAATTATATTGAGGGTATCCGGAGGCACCAGCATGGTGGGTCAAGACCTGGCTAATGAGGGAATCACCACCTCCATACAGGAGATACTCAGGCTTAATGCCACTGCGGTGGGTATCTCCGTCTTTGTAGGGAGTAATTATGAACGTCAGACGCTTTTAAATCTGTCAAAGCTGGTTAATGAGTGCGAAGATTATGGAATACCGGTGATGGCAGTTACGGCTGTGGGTAAAGAGGTAGGTCAAAAGGATGCCCGGTATCTTGCTTTAGCCTGTCGTATAGCGGCGGAGTTGGGCGCACGAGTGGTGAAAACCTACTGGTGCGAAAAGGACTTCGACAAGGTGGTAGATGGATGTCCGGTTCCCATTGTTATGGCGGGTGGGCCCAAATGTGAAACAGAGCTGGAGGTATTTGAGTTCGTCTACGACGGCATGCAAAAAGGCGCTATCGGAATAAATCTGGGGAGAAATGTCTGGCAGAATCCTCATCCGGTGGCGGTGGCGAAAGCTCTGCGTGCTATTATTCATGAAAATGCTACGGCTAAAGATGCTTATCAGTTATTCAAGGAGGCAAAGAACGGCTAACCTCACCCCCTTTTGTCCCCCTCTCCCCCGCCTCCGGCGGGATCTTCGACATGAAATGGAGAGGGGGATACAGGGGGAGAGGTCGTCAAAGATGTTTTCGCTCAGATGGGCGGTTACCCTAGTCAGTTATGAATTCATATGCTAGAGGAGAAATATCATGCGGGTAGCAATGTATTATAACAACAAGGATGTGCGGATAGAGGAGCTACCAACGCCAAAGATCGGTCCTGGCGAGATATTAGTAAAGGTGTTGGCAAGTGGCATCTGCGGCAGTGACGTGATGGAATGGTATCGTATTAAAAAAGCCCCCCTGGTTTTGGGACATGAGATCGGAGGAGAGATCGTGGAGAAGGGTGAGGGGGTGGAGAAATATAAAATCGGCGATCGGGTCTTTGTCTCCCATCATATCCCCTGCAATACCTGCCGCTATTGCCTGAACGGTTATCATACTGTGTGTGAGACTTTGCATACCACCAACTATGATCCTGGTGGTTTTGTTGAGTACCTGCGTGCACCTCAACTCAACGTAGATCGAGGAACGTTTCTTTTGCCTGACGAAGTCTCCTTTGAAGAGGGAACCTTCGTTGAGCCGTTAGGTTGTGTTATCCGCGGGCAGAGAACGGCAAAACTCAAGCCGGGTCTGAGTGTGCTCATCCTGGGGAGTGGTATTTCCGGACTGCTTCATCTGCTTCTGGCTCGCGCCCTGGGCGCGGGACGAGTGATTACCACGGATATCAATGATTATCGCCTGAAGGCGGCGAAAGAGTTCGGAGCAGATGCGGTGATCCATGCCAACGAAAATGTGCCTGCCCGCCTGCGTGAAGCCAATGACGGCAGACTCGCCGATTTGGTGATCATTTGCGCCGGGGTTCTATCGGTTTTCACTCAAGCGTTACAATGCGTTGATCGCGGTGGTACGGTCCTATTCTTTGCGCCTACAGATCCAGGCGTTGAGCTTCCCGTGCCGGTCAACGATTTCTGGCGAAACGGAATTACACTTATGCCCTCGTATGGTGCCGCCCCCTTAGATTGCGTTCAGGCAATAGAACTAATTCGTGCACGCCGCGTTCCGGTGAGCAAGATGATCACACATCGTTTGCCCTTAGAAGAGACAGCTTTAGGTTTTAAGCTTGTGGCAGAGGCTAAGGAATGCATAAAAGTGATCATTGAGCCTCATAGATTCGGATAGCCTGAAATTGCAAAGCGGTAGGGGCGATTCCCCGCCTCTGGCGGGATGTTCCCCATGAATCGCCCCTACGACTTCGTTCAGGATAAACGGAGTCGAACCGTTAATGATGAGCTAAGTCAAACCACCCTTTGTCATCCTGTAACCACCCTTCTGTCAAGCAAAATTCTTCTTGACATCCCAGAAAAGTTCATTATTATTATAGTAGAAACCCTTATCACAATCAGGACATTCGAGATAAGACTCTCCACGATCATGCAGGTGGTATATGAGTCTTAAACCTTAGACCTTGAACCCTTTATGTCCGACTGTGAACTCATTTTCGAACCTTTACTCTTAACTTCTTTTCCGGAGGTGCGTAATGCACAAAAAAATCTTAATGCTTCTGTTGGTTCTGCTCTGGGCTGCGCCCGCTTTTGCCCAAGCTCCCACGGTTGTCTCCACCATTCCGGCACAGAATGAGCTGAATGTGCCGGTCTCCACCAACGTATCGGTGACTTTCGATCTGGACATGGACGAGACAACCATTAACGACTCTACTTTTGTGGTGAATGCACGGTCTACAGGGCTTCACGAAGGCGCGATTACCTATGACGGACCGAGCAGAACGGCCACCTTTGACCCCCTGGACGATTTCGAGGAAGGGGAGGTGGTTACCGTGGTGCTCACCACCGGCATACAATCATCCGGGGGAACCCCTCTGGACAGCAGTTATGCCTGGTCTTTCACTTTGGTGGTCAACGATGGTTCGGGCACCTTTGCCCCCCATTCGGTCTATCCGGTCGGTCATGGGCCTCTCTCAATCTTTGCTGCTGATCTTGATGCTGATGGTGACCTGGACGTCACAACTGCAAATCTTTATTCCGACAATGTCTCGGTTCTATTGAACAATGGAGACGGCACCTTTGCCTCCCATTCGGTCTATCCAGTCGGTGAAGAACCTCGGTCAGTCTTTGCCGCTGACCTTGATGGGGATGGGGACCTGGACCTGGCAACTGGAAATTGGCATTCTGACAATGTCTCGGTTCTGCTGAACAACGGGGATGGCACCTTTGCCTCCCATTCGGTCTATCCGGCCGGTGTATTTCCTGCCTCAGTCTTTGCTGCTGATCTGGATGCTGATGGTGACCTGGACCTGGCAACTGCAAATTATGATTCCGCCAATGTCTCGGTTCTGTTGAACCATGGGGATGGCACCTTTGCCCCCCATTCTGTCTATCCGGTCGGTGATCTGCCTTTCTCAATCTTTGCTGCTGATCTGGATGGTGACGGTGACGTTGACCTGGCAACTGCAAATCGTGGCTCCGACAATGTCTCGGTTCTGTTGAACTATGGGGATGGCACCTTTGCCCCCCATTCGGTTTATCCAGTCGGTGTTTATCCTTACTCAGTCTTTGCCGCTGACCTTGATGGGGATGGTGACCTGGACCTAACAACTGCAAATGAGAATTCTGACAATGTCTCGGTTCTTTTGAACAACGGCGATGGTACCTTTGCCGATTCGGTCAATTATCCAGTGGGTGATCGTCCTTTCTTAGTCTTTGCCGGTGATCTGGATGGTGATGGTGACCTGGACCTGGCAACTGCAAATAATTACTCCGACAATGTCTCGGTCTTGCTGAACAACGGGGATGGCACCTTTGCCCCCCATTCGGTCTATCCGGTCGGTGATGGGCCTCACTCAATCTTTGCCGCAGACCTTGATGGGGATGGTGACCTCGACCTAGCAACTGCAAATCAGGTTTCCGACAATGTCTCGGTTCTGCTCAATTTCACCTTTCGGGAGGTTGTGGTCACTTCCGGGCCTGACATATCTGATGCTGCGAGAACCGACGTCTCAGTCAAGTTTTACATCGAGAACACGGGAGATGTTTTGGACATTTACGATGTCGACGTGACAGATTCTCTGGGCTGGAACATCGATCCGCTCTATTATGAAGTTACCCTTGACTCCAGTGAGGTGGATTCGGTCTCTTGCACGGTCTCCATCCCGAACGTACCGCTTGGCACTACCGACAGAATCTTTGTGACCGCGGTTTCTCAAGCAGACACGTCTGCCCGGGATTCGGCGTCTCTTACGGTCACCTGCGATGCCTACAACGTTCACATTGCCGCGATCTCGGATGTGGGCAATGACCAGGGCAAGCAGGTTCGAGTAGAATGGACCAGTTTTCCCGGCTCGGACCCCGTGGTAACGGACTTCACCATATTCAGGAGAATCGACCCACTGTTTTTTGCTTTGCCAGCGCATAATCCACGATTCTTCTCCGGTAAGGATTACCCCCCGGGCGAGTGGGACATGATTGGCACATACGAAGCCTTCGGCGAGACCCTCTATTCAGCAGTCGTACCGACTCTCAAGGATTCCACAATATCAGAGGGGATGTATTGGTCAGTCTTCTTCATCAGAGCAGGAACAGACAATCCCACCATCTATTTTGATTCACCCATCGACTCCGGTTATTCCCTCGACAACCTGTCACCCTCTCCGCCAGCCGGACTTTTCGCCTCGCATGAGCCGGCGGTCACAATGTTGACCTGGAACGCCACCTCGGCTCTGGATTTCGACTACTATACCCTTTATCGAGACACGCTGAGCGGATTCACCCCGGACCCAAGCAATAGATTAGGCTTCACCATAGACACCAGCTTGGTTGATTCCACCGCTGAATTGGGCAGGACTTATTACTATCTCGCCTCTGCCACTGATTTCTCAGGAAATGAGAGTGAGTCATCCAATGAGGCATTGGGAGTGCGCTATATCACCGGCGACGCCAGCGGAGACGGGGTAATCGACATCGGTGATGTGGTTTATGTGATAAACTATCTCTACAGAGACGGTGACCCGCCGAGTCCTTTGGAAGCTGGGGATTGTAATTGCGATGGAATCGTTGACATCGGGGATGTGGTCTATCTTATTAACTATCTTTACAGAGGAGGCGATCCACCTTCCTGTTAGTCCCAAAAGAATATTCACTTGTCAGAGACCCGGCGGTTCGATTACTCTCACCACAAGCCGAATCTCTAACTCAGAGGTTCGGCTGGGTTGTCTTTTTCTCGTTGTATCAAGTTAGCTAAGAGTATTGGAACCTGCTCAGCAGTCTCATTTCCCAAAGCGCAATAGCCTGCGTTTACTCTAATGTTCTTCTGTCTATCAGCAACATCTTGCTCTGTGCAAAAATAAGACAGATATCCCCTCGGAAGACAAAATTCTATCGCAAATCCTTGCGACAGGCGAGTTTTTTTGTTTTCGGATAAATAAATTCTTTTGATTTAACCCCTTCTTATGCAAATACTTGGAGTGATTGAATCTTAGTATTCAAGATTCACTGACTCTGGCACACTTTTTGTATAAGAATAAAGATGTTGGTTGCCCCTTCAGATTGTCTTTCTGCACTTCGCTCCGCCTGTCTTAACCCCGCAGGCGGAGCTTTTTTTTCATTCAGATGTTTGTGAAAACCAAAGAGAAAAGAATTTGGAGTGTTCACCTTATGGTTATCAACTAATTATCTTGGCGATTCGGAAAAGAATAAGAAAAGGAGTGCGCCCCGCCTTTGGCGGGACGCTGCGGAAGCTTCACTTCCGCACTCCAAAGCGAATTTATCAAATTAAATAGTTGGTGACCAGTAGGTGAACCATGTAAAAGTTCGTTGTCTTTTCCCGCAAAGCGGGGTCCTGAGGACAAGGGGTTTCAGGTCCCGCCAAAGGCGGGACACTCCAGAAAAACTCTTTCCCATTTGTCTTTTCGAGAACTTTCATCCAATCAACTTGACAATATCCGCCTAATCCGTTTAATCCGTTGACCAATTTCTTTTTGCTTTCCCGAATGAGCTGGCTATATTTATCTAAAGCCATGACATTTCCGGAAACCATGAGCAAAAGTAAACTGATAACAAAACTGGTCCAAAATCTCAGTGAAAGATTCTCAACCTCCTTAGGGATCGATCTTTCTGGTGCAGATTCTATTGAGCTTTTCAAATGGTTTTTGGCATCTATTTTGTTTGGAGCCAGGATATCAGAGAGCATTGTGGTCAAAACATACAGACGATTCGAAAAGGAAAAGGTTTTATCTGCCAAAAAGGTATTAAATACCGGCTGGGATGGTCTGGTGAAGATACTGGATGATGGTGGTTATGTCCGATACGACTTCAAAACCGCCACCAAACTTTTAGAGGTAATGGGGACGTTGCAAAAGCAATACAAGGGAGATTTGAACCAACTTCACCAGGAGGCAAAAGATTCACTAGATCTGGAGAGCAGGCTGAAGAATCTGGGCAAGGGAATCGGAGACGTGACCATAAATATCTTCTTGAGAGAACTACGTGGAACATGGGAGAAGGCTGATCCATATCCCGGAGAACTGGTTGTCCTGGCAGTAAAAAACATTGGGCTATGCTCACAAAAAAAATCCAGAAAAGAGATTTTGAATGAGTTAAAATCAGTGTGGGAAAAAAATCAGGTGGATGGAAAAACTTTTGTCGATTTTGAGACCGCTCTTTTGAGATTGGGCAAGGATTTTTGTCGAAAAAGAAAATGTGAAATCTGTGTGGTAAAAGATTTTTGTAAAAGTTGGTAGCCGCAGGCTTTAGCCTGCGTGTGGGTGGCTAAAAAGAAATGAAAGATTATCCCCGTTATATAACCCCCGGTTTTTCTCCTTTCGATCCCATCCAATTGGCAAAGATGACAGATGAGATCGTGTGTCGGGGATCATCTCGTAAATATACTGCATTCTATAAGGTGGGTGTTTACGGAGGAATCTCCACCGGATATACCGTGGGGTGTTGTTTGAGATGCGTCTATTGCTGGGTGGGATGGTCCAGAGATTTTCCCGAATCGCACGGAAAATTTCATACACCCAAGCAAGCTTTTGGCAACCTTGTTTTTCATGCAAAAAAGAAGAGAGTATCGCACTTGAGAATCTCCGGTGGAGAGCCTACTCTTTGCAAAGATCACCTGTTGCAGGTGCTTGAATTTGTGAAGACCACTAATTACCTTTTTATGCTGGAGACCAACGGCATACTTTTAGGGTATGATCAAAATTATACAAAGGAATTGGATAGGTTCAGTCGCATTCTGCACGTTAGAGTCTCCTTGAAGGCTGGCACCCCGGAGGGCTTCCAGAAGCGAACCGGAGCAGTGGGAAAGTTTTACGAGTTGCCATTTTTAGCCATCAAAAATCTGTCGCAGACTAACCTTGAGTTTCACGTTGCCTGCATGAGCGATTCCCAGGTGATGCCAAAAGACGAAAGAGTTGTCATGTTACAGAAATTAAAAGAGGTGGGTTATCACGGCTACCTGGAGGAGGAATATTGTGATCCCTATTCCACCTCGCTGGCTCGCCTGGAAAAAGCGGGGTATCGACTTTTCACCAAGTAAGGCTATTGGAGAAAGGTAGCCGCATTGGTTGTAGCGGGGTGCCCCTACCCTGCTACAAAGCTTAGAGTCAAGGGTCACTCTGAAGGGCACCCTTAACTAACGTATAGACTTTAGGAGCTTTATATTTGACAAGGAAAGCTTTAGCTGTTATTATTGCATAAAGGCACATCCACACAGAAAACATGAAGAAAATTGAGTTCATAGAAGAATTAAAAGAGACCATACATCGTTTCGGGCTTCTCAAAAAAGGTGATAGGATTGTGGTGGCGCTCTCTGGCGGACCGGACTCTGTGGCTCTGCTTTATGGCCTTCTTGCCATACAGACTGAGTTTGGTCTCAAACTCTACGTGGCTCACTTAAATCATAAACTGAGGGGAGCTGAATCGGACCAGGATGAAAAATTCTCCAAAGACTTAGCTTCCCGTTGTAAGTTGAAATTCTTCTCCAAAAGAATTGACGTCAAAAGAGAAGCTAAAAGGAAAAAAGTCAGCATTGAGGAGGGTGCCAGAGAGATACGTTACCGGTATCTGGAAAAATTGGCTGACCAGATCAAAGCTGACAGGATCGCTTTGGGACATCAAGCCGATGATCAGGCGGAGACCTTTTTGATGAGGCTTTTGAGAGGTGCGGGAGCTGCCGGGCTATCGGGAATTCCACCCAAAAGAGGTAAAATCATCCGACCCTTAATTCAAATCAGAAGAGAGGAGATAGAAAAATTTCTAAAAGCTAACAGAATCCCCTACAGGCTGGATTCGTCCAATTACCAGACAGATTATTTCAGAAATAAAATCAGGCTGTCTCTTTTGCCCCAAATCAAGGAAGAGTTCAATCCTAAGATAGTAGAGTCACTGAATCGAACCGCAGATATTATCTCACTCCAACAGGAATATATCGAAAAAAGATGCGAACAGATCCTGCAGGATATTGGTAAGAAAAGGAGAGGCAAAATAATTCTTGATTCAAAGGAATTCGCAGGTTATGATACCTGTTTGCAAAGAGAGATGATCCGGCTCTGTGTAAAAGAGTTAAAAGGAGACCTAAATCAACTTCCTTTCGAGTCAGTGGATCGAGCCATAATGCTGATTCGTCAAAAAAAAAGCGGCAAGAGAATCAAATTAGCCACCAAAATATGGATGGAATTCAGCCAAAAAGAGTTGGCGTTTTATGAAGGAAAAACAAAGAAACATAACTATCCTCTTACTCTTCCTGGAGAGGCGAATTTGAAAGATTGGGGCATAAAGATAATGGGGGAGATCCTAAAACGCAAACCCGGGCAAAAGAATCTACTCCATCCCAGTCAAAACATGGCTCTTCTGGACTGGGAAAAGCTAAAGAGTCCCTTCCGCCTTCGCAGTCGAAGAAGAGGGGACAAATTTAAACCCCTGGGAATGAAGGGGACCAAAAGTCTTGCCGACTTTCTAATAGATGCCAAAGTACCCCATCACCTGCGGGATGAGGTGCCAATTTTAACCTCAAAAGATAGAATCGCCTGGGTGGTAGGTTACAGAATCAGTGATAGATTTAAAGTGACCCTAAACACAAAAAAGGTGTTGAAGGTGGAGGTGACTGTTTTAGATTCTTAAGGTCTTCTACCTCACCCCCTATCCTACGGATCTTCGATCTTCCCCCTCTCCACAAATGTGGAGAGGGGTTCACCCTGAAGGGATTTCCCTCGATCCTGAGATCTTCGGGATCGAAGGACACCCTGAAGGGGACTAAGGGGGAGAGGTTATCATAAAAACCCAAAATCACCAAATGGTAAAGTAAACTACAACTGATTTTTCAGAAAATGGTAAATCAACTAAGAGTGATAATTCGAAAGGGGGAATTAAAGAAAAGGATAAAAGAGCTGGCATCTGAGCTCTCAAATGATTATAAAGACAAAAATCCAGTGCTGGTGGGAATACTCAAAGGAAGTTTTATCTTCATGGCGGATTTAACAAGAGAGCTTCAGATACCGCACCAGATAGATTTCATCTCTGTAGCCAGCTATGGCTCTGGAAAACAAGGCTCGGGAGTGGTGAGATGGCTTAAAGATTTGAGCATAAATATTGAAAATAAGCACGTAATAATAGTGGAAGACATAATAGATTCTGGTCTTACTTTGAATTATATAAGAATTAACCTTTTGACCAGAAATCCCAAAAGCTTAAAGATCGTAACTTTGCTTAATAAAAGGAGGAGACGAAAGATAGAAATACCCTTAAGGTACGTGGGTTTTTCCATACCGGATAAGTTTGTGGTGGGTTATGGTTTGGATTACGATGAGAAATATCGAAATCTGTCTTATATTGCTCAGTTAGAGGATGAACAAGGATGAACAATAGAACAAATAATGTTTTGAAGGAAAAGTGGGCAAGCCTTGTGTCCGACCGTGGATCCTGTAAGAATTTGCTTAAAAGAAGCTCAGGAGGCGATGGAGGGAGGAGGGGTCGCCAGAGTCGATCTCCAAATAACAGAAAGCCTCCAGAGGGGAAGAAAGATGAATTAAGAAAGCGGAAAGGGGCTCGCACCCTGATCTTCTGGGTGATTCTTCTGTTTTTTTCCATCTTTTTGTTCCAGTATTATTCTCAAAGCAAGAGGGACGTGGTCACCATCACCTATACTGAGTTCATGCAACAGCTGGAGGGATCCAATATCAAGAAGGTGACCTTAGTGGAAAAGGATATCCAAGGGGAATTTGAAAGAGAGATATCCAAAACTGTGGGAAAAAAGACAGGTCGTTTCAGCAAGTTTGAACTCCACATTCCGTTTGAGGATCCTTCGCTTTTGGAGAAGCTGGAAGCAAAGAATGTGGAGATAGATGCCGAGCCACCCAGCACCAACTGGTCCGGGATAATCTTGACCTCACTTCCCTGGTTAATTTTGATCGTCTTCTGGCTTTTCATGCTCAGACAGATGCAGGGTGGACCAAAAGGTCTTTTCTCCTTTGGAAAAAGCAAAGCCAAGCTCCTCTCCGGCGACCGACCCAAGGTGACCTTTCAAGACGTGGCCGGGGCAGATGAAGCCAAACAGGAGCTTCAGGAGATAATCGAGTTTTTGAAAGACCCGGGCAAATTTCAAAAGTTAGGAGGGAAAATCCCCAAAGGAGCACTGCTTTTGGGAGCTCCCGGAACAGGGAAAACCCTTTTAGCCAGAGCTGTTGCTGGAGAGGCAGAGGTGCCCTTCTTCAGCATGAGTGGATCTGATTTTGTGGAGATGTTTGTGGGAGTGGGCGCCTCCCGGGTGAGAGACCTTTTCGACCAGAGCAAAAAAAGCGCCCCCTGTATCATCTTCATCGATGAGTTAGATGCAGTGGGAAGGCATCGGGGAGCAGGATTGGGGGGCGGACATGATGAGAGGGAGCAGACTCTAAATCAGCTTTTAGTGGAGATGGACGGATTCGAATCCAACGAAGGGGTGATCCTCTTAGCCGCTACCAATCGTCCGGACGTTTTGGATCCCGCGCTTTTAAGACCGGGAAGATTCGATAGACAGATCGTGGTGGACACCCCCGATGTAAAGGGGAGAGAAGGAATACTCAAGGTTCATACCCGTAAAATACCTTTAGCCCAGGATGTGGATCTTTCCATACTGGCTCGCGGCACTCCGGGTCTATCTGGTGCGGATTTAGCCAATATTGTAAACGAAGCCGCCCTCCTTGCCGCCAGAAGAGACCATGATAAGGTAACCATGCAGGATTTTGAGGATGCCAAGGATAAGGAGATGATGGGAACTGAAAGAAGAAGTCTGGTGATAAGTGAGGAGGAGAAGAAGCTGACCGCCTATCACGAGTCCGGGCATGCTCTCATAGGTAAGCTGGTCCCCGGTTCTGATCCAGTTCACAAGATGACCATCATCCCCAGAGGTCTTGCCCTGGGCATCACCCATTATCTTCCCATAGACGAAAAACATACCCACTCAAAAAAATATCTGGAGACCAAACTTCTGCACCTGATGGGGGGGCGGGTGGCGGAGAAACTGGTGTTTGACGAGCTGTCCACCGGAGCTGCCAATGACATAGAAAAAGCTACAGAGCTGGCGCGCAAGATGGTCTGCGAATGGGGAATGAGCAAAAAATTGGGTCCTTTGACCTTCGGCAAGAAGGAAGAGCAGATATTCTTGGGTCGGGAGATAGCCACCCACAGGGACTACAGCGAATCCACTGCCCAAGAGATCGACAAGGAAGTCAGAGAGATAGTGGAGGCGGCGGAGGTGAAAGCCACCGAGCTTTTGAGCGCCAACACAGACAAACTCCATCTTCTGGCCAACGTCTTACTGGAGAGGGAGATTCTGGATGGAGAGGAGATCGACAGAATCCTGCGGGGTGAAAAATTAGAGCCGGTTAAGCTGGAGACGGAAAAGAAGAAATCATAGGTCGGCGGTCCGCAGTCCGCAGTTCGTATGAATGCATACGCATCGGCAGCATGGACAAAGAGAAAATTCAAAAAGCGGTCAGAATGATTCTGGAGGCGGTGGGAGAGGATCCAGAAAGGGATGGGCTTTGTGATACTCCTAAAAGGGTGGCTGACTTTTACGAAGAAATCTTTGCTGGGCTTTCTGAGGATCCTGAGGCTCAGATCAAACTATATTCTGCTCCCAATCAGGATGATCCGAGTTTGGATCCGGTGGAGATGATCATCGTCAAGGACATCTTCTTTCACTCACTTTGTGAACATCATCTTCTTCCCTTCTTCGGAAAAGCGCACATCGCCTACATCCCTAAGGACAACCAGATAACTGGATTCTCCAGGCTGGTGCGGGTGATCGAAGTCCTGTCAAGAAGACCTCAACTGCAGGAGCGGCTCACCGCTCAGACTGCCGACGTTTTGATGAAGATTCTTAAGCCCAAAGGGGTGCTGGTCATCATGGAAGCGGAACAAATGTGTCTTACCATGCGGGGCTTGAGAAAACCAGGTTCTGTGACCATCACCTCCGCCATGCGGGGAACGCTCAAGGAAGATACCCTCAGAAAAGAAGCCTTCTTGATGATAAAGGGATTCATCCCCAAGGATTCATCCGAGTAAAAGTAAAGTTTAAAGAATCTGTCTACAACAGAATTTTGCCTTATCCAATCAGTCATCACCGTTGTTACGGGGCACCCCTACCCTGCGACATTTCTGGTGGAAAACGAGGGCATCTTAAAGAAACGTTTTGGAACCACACCTCCAGAAAAAGATAGGTGTTGAAACCACTAATATTGGAGAATATGGCGAAGATCAAGAGATGAATTAACTAAGGGTTGCAGATAATTCAGGTTACTTTTTTAACGTAACCTAAAGGTTGCGGCTACCTTTTTTCTACACCTATCTAATGAGCATATACTTGGTAGCCGCAGACTTCAGTCTGCGTTTTTCATATAGTTATGTGTGATCTTTATGTAACTGAAATGGCAAAAAGATGATTCTCCGGTTTAAGAAGAAAAAGTTGGATCTCTCCTCCCGGACCCATATCATGGGTGCATTGAATGTAACTCCCGATTCGTTCTCCGATGGGGGCAAGTTTTTTAAGTTAGAGGATGCTATAAGACAGGGGATGAGGATGGCTGAAGAGGGGGCGGACATAATCGATGTGGGGGGAGAATCCACCCGTCCCGGAGCAGATCCGGTTCCCATCCAAGAGGAGCTTTCCCGGGTGATTCCGGTAATTAAGTCTTTGTCCAAAAAGACCGACGTTCTCATCTCCATTGACACCTATAAAGCCGAGGTGGCCAGGCAGGCGCTGGATGCGGGAGTCCAGATGATAAACGATATTTCCGCATTGCGATTCGATTCGGAGATGAAAAAGATCGCCTCAGAATATAAAGTTCCGATAAATTTGATGCACATCAAGGGGACTCCCAAAAATATGCAGAAAGATCCTTTCTATGGGGATGTGATCGGTGAGATTACGGAGTATTTGAAACAGAGCATCAAAATCGCCCAGGATGCTGGAATTCATAAGGGAAAAATAATAATCGATCCGGGAATTGGATTTGGAAAAAGGTTGGAGGACAATTTAAATATCTTGAAAAATTTAAGAAATCTTTCTATATTGGAATGTCCCATTCTGATTGGGTGCTCGCGAAAGTCCTTCATCGGCAAAATATTGGACGTGTCCGTGGAGGAGAGACTGGAAGGGAGCTTGGCCGCATTAGCGGTGGCGGTGGCAAACGGAGCAAATATAGTGCGGGTGCATGATGTCAAAGAGAGCAAAAGAGTGGTTAGTTTGGTGGATGCAATAGTGGAGGTAGATTAAAAATGAGAGCTGTAAAAGGATGTCAAATACCAAAACATGTGGCAATCTTTCCGGACAGGGTGATTATGTGAATTTATTTAATTCGTTTGCTATAGTAAAACTGGAAATGGGGTGCTTTTCAGATATGAATGAGAAAGGGGATATTTAATATGAAAACTAAAGCAAAGATTAATCCTGAGGAATATATCCTTTCTGTGTTGTCGCCAGAAGATAGGCTGGAGGCGGCTCTTAGGATTGCCAGGGAAAGCTTCAGGAAAACAACCCTAACAATTAAGGATGTTGAGAAGGCTGTTAAAAAATTAAGGAGAAAGGCTTACGAAGAGGTTTAAAGATAGGGTAGTTGTTGATACCGGGGTGCTTGTATCTGCTTTTGTCTTTGGAGGCATCCCTGAAAGGGCAATCAAGAAGACATTTGCCGAGACTGAGATATGGGTGTCTCCCCAACTTCTCAAAGAATACAGAGACACGCCTTTTGAACTCGAAGTAGAAGGCAAGATAAGCGATGTTCAATTGAGATCACTCCTTGCCGGTATCGCTTCATTTGTGGTGAATGCCAAAGTGGTGGTTTCGAAGAAAAAATTATCTCTTTGCAGAGATGCTGAAGATAACATGATCCTTGAATGCTGCTTGGCGGCTGATGTAAATTTTTTGATTACCGGCGATAAAGACCTCCTTGAGGTTGAGAAAACCAGATTGAGGACGAAGCTACCGAAATTAAAAATAGTTTCTCCAAGAGCCTTTCTAAGACATAAGAAATAGTTTGAAGGTTATGGCTTTTATCGAACTCGACCAAAAAATCAAACAAGCCATCCAGATCTGGAGGCGGAATTACGAAGGGACAAGCTCGGTAACCAAAAAGCTCCTTGAGTTTTAGTTTAGGGGGGAGCAAATCCCTTACTACAATCAGGAGGGATATTTAAGGTATTATCATGCTGATTTTGTGGTGAAAGAAGTAAAGGCTATGTATCTTGTTAAAACCAAGGGGATGGAGGGGGTGAAAGTGCCTATAAGGGATAAGGAAACGATTCGTTGGTATGAGAGTGTGGCAAGATTCTTTGGAAAAACCTGGAGGTATCTTAAGGTGAGACCGTATGATCTGGAGACTCATAAGCCTCGCAACTTTAAAACCTTAGCCACAGCCACGCTTCAGAGATTATGAGGGAATTATGGAACTATTTCACATCAGCTTTTTAAAATTCACCGTGGTCGATTTGATCGACGTGGCTTTGGTAGCATTTCTGTTTTCACGGCTGTTGATTTTGATGAAAGGGACCCGTTCGGCGCAGATCGTTTTAGGACTATTCTTGCTTTTTTCCATCTCGTTTTTAGCCTTCTGGTTCCGATTGGAGGGACTTAAATGGTTGATCACCAACATTGCCACCGTGGGGATTTTGGTTTTAGTTATTGTATTTCAGCCGGAGTTGAGAAGTGCCCTAGCTCAGATAGGACATAACAAACTTTTTCGCCTATTTTTTAGATACGAGAAAGGGAAAACTTTAGATGAGCTGGTCAAGGCGGCTATCCGACTTTCTCAACTCCGTTATGGTGGACTTTTAGTGATTGAAAGGAAGATCGGGCTCAAAAATTTCATAGAGACTGGAAAATCCGTCAACGCCGAGGTCTCGGCTGATCTTCTGGTAACCATATTTACCCCCTACACCCCCCTTCACGATGGAGCCGCAATCATACAGGGAGATTACGTGGTGGCGGTGGCTTGCACCCTTCCCTTGACCCAAAATCCCCGCTATGCCAAGCTCTTCGGTATGCGGCATAAAGCCACCATCGGGGTGACCGAGGAATCAGATGCCGTTGCCATTGCAGTCTCCGAAGAGACTGGAAAGATATCGGTTGCCTTCAAGGGGGTGTTGTACGAACAGGTCGACAAATCTGCATTGAAAGAAACTTTGATCAGGATGGCAAAATCTGGATAATGGGGTAAGTGTGTCCTCATTCCCTTTTAAAAAGTTGATATGCTATTTATCGATTATGCAGAGATCTCTGTTAAGGGAGGAAACGGCGGCAGAGGATGTGTAAGCTTCAGGCGGGAAAAGTTTGTGCCCAAGGGAGGTCCGAATGGAGGTGATGGTGGGGATGGTGGGGACGTGATCATTCAGGTAGATTCCCATATGACCACCCTGTTGGATTTCCGTTACAAAAGACTATATAAAGCTGAAAATGGAAAGCCGGGAGGCGGGGCTTTAAAACACGGAAAGGAAGGCAAAGACGTTTTAATAAAAGTTCCTCCGGGGACTGTGATCAGAGATCTGGATACAAAAAAAATTATAGCGGATTTAACCAAGAAAGGTCAAATAGTGGTGGTGGCTCGTGGTGGAAAGGGGGGAAAGGGGAATGCCTCCTTTAAATCACCCACCCTACAATCTCCCAGAAAATCGGAGCCAGGAACCGGAGGAGAGGAAGTAAGGCTCTCGCTCGAATTGAAACTTTTAGCGGATGTGGGAATGGTGGGCCAGCCCAATGTGGGCAAATCCACTCTTTTGTCCCGACTCTCCTCTGCCAAGCCCAAGATAGCCAACTACCCCTTCACCACCCTCAGCCCTAACTTGGGAATAGTGAAGCTTAAAGATCATCAAAGCTTCGTTTTAGCTGACATTCCCGGATTGATCGAGGGAGCTCACCAGGGAAAAGGTTTGGGCATCCAGTTTCTCAAGCACATTCAAAGGACAAAGCTCCTTCTTTATCTTTTGGACGCTACCTCTGAGAATACTAGGAGTGACTATCAGGCGCTTTTGGAGGAGATTGAGCTTTTTGACCCCTTCCTCTCTCAACGCCCCAAGGTGGTGGTTTTAAACAAAATCGATCTTTTGCCAGAAGTAAAAAGATCAGAAATTGCCAAGGGTAAAACTCCGGTGTGTTTCATCTCAGCTTTGACCGGCAAAGGGATAAAAGAGCTTTTGAAAATTATAAGATCTGCGTTAGAGGAGATAGAAAAGGATTCATCCTGAATCAGTCCATAAGGAAGGATAGTTTTTTCGAAGCTGGTTTAACGGTGACGAAACTCGTTTCGAGGCTGGAAGCTCGGTGATCGAAGCTGGAAAATTCCCAACAGATGAAACAGATGAAAAATTTCAAGCTTCGGACTTCGGAAGTCGAGTTTTGTGACGAGCTTCGCCAACGAGAACCACATCCGATTTCGTTTCTTGCTCCCCGTGGGATGTTATCCCAGACGAGCGCCCGTACGGGTGGGGGTCTCCGTCATCCCACGGCATTAGGTTAGAAATCCCGCCAAAGGCGGGGGTGGATGATAACATCCACCCAGGAGCGTAAAAAGTTATGAGGATGGCATTTTGGATTCTTCAGAACTAAAAAGCTGGCTGGCACTCTTCACCGTCCCCAAGGTTGGTCCGGTTCGCTACATCTTTTTGGTCAAACACTTCGGCTCACCAGAAAAAGTGTTATCTGCATCAAAAAAAGAGCTGGCAGAGTTGCCGGACATAGGACAGGTTATCGCCTCCAACATAAAGAATAAGGTCGATTGGAAGAAGGCAGAAGAGCAACTGATGCTGGTGGAGAAAAACCAGGTGCAGATTGTAACCTTCAGAGATGAAAACTATCCGGAGAATCTTCTGTCAATCTACGACCCTCCCCCGTTTCTTTTCGTCAAGGGGGAAATCAAAAAAGTAGATCGGAATGCGGTAGCAATAGTGGGATGCCGCTCCGCCTCTCTTTACGGAAAACGGATCACCGAAAGGATTGGGAGGGAGCTGGCTAGGCGAGGGATCACCATAGTGAGTGGACTGGCGCGGGGGATAGACTCCATCGGACACCTCTCCGCCTTAAAAGAGAAGGGCAGGACTTTGGCTGTCTTCGGCTCAGGATTGGATATAATTTATCCTTCGGAAAACAAAAAACTAACAGAGCAGATCAAATCATCCGGAGCCATCCTTTCTGAGTTTTACTTGGGCACCAAACCCGAAGCACCCAATTTCCCCAGGCGGAATAGACTGATAAGTGGGCTTTCTTTGGGAGTGGTGATAGTGGAGGCGGGGACAAAAAGTGGGGCACTTCTCACTGCCCATTGTGCCTTAGAACAAAACCGGGAGGTCTTCGCCATACCGGGTAATTTAGGAGCAAAAAATAGTGAAGGAACCAATAGACTAATAAAGCAGGGAGCCAAACTGGTCACCTCAGTGGAGGATATATTGGAGGAGTTGAGAATAACCACGAAGGTTGGGGAATCCCCATCTTCTGTTCTGACCGAAGAAGATCTGTCTCATCTTTCGGAGAAGGAAAAAGATATATTTAAGCTTATCTCAGATGAACCTTATCACATAGACAAAATCGCTAACCAGGGTTGTGTTAGCGTTCCTCAAGCCCTATCTGCGCTTTTGTCTTTGGAGCTAAAGGGCCTGGTGAGACAGCTTTCCGGTAAGATGTTTGTGCGAACTTAAACTCAAATAGAAATCGATAGCGGTTCAGTTGATACAGATTCAGATTTTTTTATATTAAAAAATTAAGTTCATGAGAGCAAAATTCAGTTCTTTATAGATGATGCAAAAGCTTGCATTTATTGTCTATTTTGTTTAAATTATAACCTGACCACGTTTAAGCTATAATGTGCGGGATGTTTAAAAACTCCTGCCGAGTAAAGAAGGATAATGTTTTGGTTGAAAGGAAGATTGAGGTCATAAACAAACTGGGACTGCATGCCAGGCCAGCCGCCATGCTGGTGCAGAAGGCGTCTAAGTTCAAATCGGAGATCAAACTACAAAAGGAAGATGTAGAGGCTAATGCCAAAAGCATCTTAAGCGTGATGATGTTAGCCGCAGAAGTGGGAAGCTTTTTGATCATCAAAGCCGAAGGTGAAGATGAAGAGCAGGCGGTGGAAGCAATAGCTAACTTGTTTGAGGAAAAGTTTGGAGAGGAATAAGTGAGAAAACCAGACAAGCAGGTTTGTGTCATATATCGGGGGATTCCCGCCTCACCCGGGGTGGTGATAGGGAAGGCGTTTCTTTTAGATCGCGAAAGCATCCAGGTTTCCCAAGAGAAGATTAAAGAAAATGAGGTGACAAAGGAAATCTTAAAGTTTAAAGAAGCTTTAAGCGATACCAAAGAGGAACTTCTAAAAATAAAGGAAAAGGTAGCCAAAAGGATCGATCCAGATCATGCCAAGATATTCGAGGCTCAGATCATGATCCTGGGGGATAAATTATTTAATAGCGCGGTGATCGAGAAAATAAAACAAAGCCGAAGCAACGCTGAGTTTGTTTACAAAAAAGTGATTGAACAGACAATAAAGACCTTATCCTCTTCTAAGGATGAGTATCTCCGGGAAAGGGTAATGGATATAAATGCGGTCGCCCGCCGTCTGATCTACAATCTTTTGGGCATAAAACATCTTACTTTAGAAAGTATCGACTCTCCGGTGATTTTAGTGGCTAAATCTCTTTCCCCCGGCGATGTGGTGCATATGAAGAAGGAAAGTATCTTGGGTTTTGCCACCGACATGGGTGGAGGAACCTCTCACGGGGCTTTGTTAGCCAAATCCATGGGAATTCCGGCTGTGGTGGGACTGAGAAACTTCTTTGGTCAAATCCAGGATAAACAAAGCATCATCCTGGATGGAATAAAGGGGGAGGTGATTATCTGTCCGGATGAGCGAACTTTAAAGGAATATGAGAAGAGAAGAAGTTATATACTTAAAAAGACAGCTGAGCTTTCCGAACTCAAGCCACTTCCGGCAAAGACTTCTGATGGAAGGAAAATTGAGCTTTCCGCCAATATCGAGCTTCCTGCTGACACCAACTCTGCCTTGGAATATGGGGCTGAGGGCGTGGGCTTGTTCCGGACGGAGTATCTATATATCGCCCGGGCTGACTTCCCCACCGAGGAGGAGCAATACCAAGCTTATCGGGAGGTGGCGGAGAAAGTATATCCCAAATCGGTCATCCTGCGGACCTTCGACTTGGGTGGGGACAAATTTGATCGGCATACCGGGAATTTGTATGAGACCAATCCCTTTTTAGGATGGCGAGCCATCCGCGCCTGTTTAGATCTTCCGGAGACGTTCAAAATTCAGCTAAGAGCCATGCTGAAAGCCAGTGCCAAAAAGAATGTAAAGATCATGTTCCCCATGATCTCTGAGGTGGGAGAACTTCAAAGAGCCAAAGCAATGCTGGAAGAGGCTAAAGGGGAATTGAGGCGAAAGAAAATTCCATTTGATGAAGAAATTCCGGTGGGGATAATGGTGGAGATACCTTCTGCCGCATTGGCGGGTGACGCTTTAGCAAAAGAGTGTGATTTCTTCAGCATCGGGACAAACGATCTGATTCAATATACTCTGGCAGTAGACCGGGGCAATGAAAAGATCGCTCATCTGTATCAGGGGTTTCATCCCGCCGTGCTTAGGCTGATAAAGGAGACCATAGATGCCGCACACAGAAATGGCATCTGGGTGGGCTTATGCGGAGAGATGGCCGCCGATCCTTTAGCCACCACCCTGCTGGTGGGGATGGGAGTGGACGAGCTTTCCACCTCCGCCATGGCTATCCCGGAGATAAAGAAGATCATCCGCTCCATAAAATTTGAAGACGCCAAAAAACATGCAGAAGAAGTGCTGAAGCTCTCCACCATCGAGGAGGTGAAAAAATTCTTAGCTGAGGATTATGCTAAAAGATTTGGAGAGGAGAATAAAAACAAGTTCATTTGAGCCACACAATTGAAGGAACTGATGATATGCTTGAGTCAAGCAAAAAAGCTGCATTCAGGTTAGGTATAGACACTGAGCTAATTGAGAAAAAAACGGATACTCAAAAGAATGTCGAGGTTTTGGGTAATGATTTGACGTTCTTGGGTATTAGAGAATATGAAAGGACAAAGCACGTTCATCGGTTACATCCGTATCTTGGTAAGTTTATTCCTCAGTTGGTTGAGGTGTTTTTGAGAAAATATTTTAGAAAAGGCGATACTATCCTTGACCCCTTTTCTGGTTCTGGAACAAGCTTGATAGAAGCAAACGTTTTAGGCATAAACTCAGTGGGTGTAGAACTTTCACCTTTTAACGTACTGATTCAAGCGGTAAAGATGAAGACGTACAATATTCCAGAAGTTGAAGGAGAGATAAAAAACGCATTAGGAAGATTAAAATCTTTTAGCTACCATTTACAATACAAAAATCAACTTCTAGTTGAGACTCCGCCGGAGGAACTTAAGACAGAAAGTAAATATCTTAAAGAATGGTTCGCTGAAAGAGCTTTAAAGGAAATTTTATTTTATCGGAGCATAATAAAAGAATACAAAAATCAGGATGTTTTACAGATAATTCTTTCGAGATCGGCCCGGTCAGCAAGACTTATTCCTCACTACGATCTTGCTCGACCCAAAAAGCCTATTCGAGGAAGATACTGGTGCATTAAACATAAAAAGTATTGCGAACCAATCAATGAAGCATTGAAGTTTATTAACCGTTATAGTTGGGACACAATAAGGAGGATAAAAGAATTTAATAAATTAAAAACTGATGCTTTCACTAAAATTATTCAAGGAGACGCGAGAACAATAAAATTGCCTGACAATTTGAACTTTGAAGGCATATTTACTTCCCCACCTTATGTTGGTCTTATTGACTATCACGAGCAACACAGATATGCATACGAACTTTTTAACTTCCCGAGACAGGATGAATTGGAAATAGGTCCTGCTATAAAGGGGCAGAACGGAAACTCAAAAAAAGAATACACTAAAGGAATAGTGCAGGTTTTCAAAAACATGTGTAAGAATTTAGTTAATGGTGCATCGATTTTTATTGTAGCAAACGATAAATTCAATTTATATCCCAATATCGGCAAACAGTGCGGATTTGAACTGATAGATGTTTTTCACAGACCGGTGCTTATGCGAACTGAGAGAGATTCTAATAAGTATTTTGAATCTATATTCTATTTCAAGAAAGCCTAGATATGGGTATAGATAAAAAGCAAAGTGAAAAAATCGAAAACCTTCTGATCTTAACTATTGACAGAAAACTAAAAAGATATGCAAGAGAAACCTCTTCTATGCCATTTTTGGCGAAATTGATTCAAGATAGTCGAAAAGTAGCTGCATATTCCTTTATTCATTCCATTGCCACGACTTTGGGTATGTCTATCTATGAAGAGGTTTCTCAGATACTAGTGGAAGATAACTGCGAGGAGTGCTTTCGTAAATATGATTTAGGTGGGGTTCTTTCGAAAGAACAAAAGTCAATAATTGATAATGTAATACGCGAATTGCGGAATAAAGAAAGGGTTCCTGATTATGAAAAAGATATGCAGCTTATTTTAAATACTTCTGCAAAAGATGGAAAACCACAAAAAGAAAGCAAAATTGCTGATTTCTATATGTTAAGGGAGGGTGTAGAATATTTCTTTGAGATAAAAACCGTTAAACCCAACATAGACATCTTCACCAAATCAAAAGCCAAGCTTCTGGAATGGATTGCAAGACGAAGGAAGCCTATCCGAGCTATCTTGGCCTTCCCCTATAATCCGTATTTCCCCAAGCCTTACAAGAGATTCACTGAACAAAACTTAATGCAAATGGGTATTGATTTCCTTGTTGGTGAGGATTATTGGAATTTCTTGAACGGGAACCACACCTTTAGAGATTTATTGAATCTTTTTGACATTGTTGGGAAGAGATGCAAAGCTGAAATACTAGCGAAGATAGAGCAAGTGGCCAAAGAAAAAATGGAAGGTTTTTAAAAAAAGTAGGTAATCCATGCATCCTTTGGACGACATAGAGGAAATCAAAAAGATCGATAAGGGGGGGATGTATGATCGCATTTACCAGTTCCCAACTCAATTTGAAGATGGGCTGAAACGCACCAAAGAAATCCAGCTTCCAAGGTGGGACAAAAGTAAGATTAAAAATATAGTGGTGGCTGGTCTAGGCGGCTCTGCTATTGGAGGGGATTTGGTGCGTTCATATCTGGCAGAAAGACTGAATATACCTTTTTTTATCTGCAGAAACTACACCCTGCCCAAATTTGTGGATTCGTCCTCTTTAGTTTTTGTTTCCAGCTACTCCGGAAACACAGAGGAGACTCTGTCTGCATTTGAGGACGTCTCCCGAAGAGAGGCAAAAATCATCTGCATAACCTCCAATGGAAAAGTAGAAAATGTATCTTCTGAGAAGCAATTTCCCTGTGTTCATCTGCCCAAAGGCTTCCAGCCTCGTGCCGCCTTAGGATACTCCTTTGTGCCTATACTGACGATGCTCGAAAGACTGGGATTTGTTGACGGTGAAGAGACAAACATAAAAAAAACCAAAGAATTCTTAGACGAGAACAGGAACAGATACCGAGTTGAAGTTGATACCGAAAAGAATGAAGCAAAAAAGCTTGCCACCAAACTTCACAAGAAACTACCCATAATTTATGCATCCTGCGATCATTTCGATGCAGTCTCCACCAGATGGAAGGGACAGTTCTGCGAGAACGCCAAGATGCTTGCCTTCAATAACGTGTTTCCGGAATTCAATCATAACGAGCTGGTGGGGTGGAAGGTCTTATCAGATTATAGGGATGACCTGATAGTGGTGATACTGAAAGATAAAGAAGACCATCCACGCATCCAAAGAAGGATGGAGATCGTCAGAGATATCATTGAAAAGCAAAAGGTGGAGGTTATAGAAACCGAAAGCTGTGGAGAAAATCTTTTGTCCCGAATGTTTTCCTTGATCCAGTTGGGGGATTTTACCAGCTTCTATCTGGCTATCTTAAATCAGGAAGACCCTACTCCGGTCAAGGTGATAGATTTTCTTAAAAATGAGTTGGCAAAGTAGACATGATGTATTCCTTCTGTCATTCTGAGTCCCGCCGCAGGCGGGACGAAGAATCTAAAGATAGATGCTTCTCCCGCCTTTGGCGGGATCAGCATGACACGAAGGTAGTTGGTAGCTACCCCTTCAGGTGCGAGACCGAAAATTTGAAATCTGCACAGAAGACTACAAACTCAGATTTATGTCCCGAATTCTAAAATTGAAACATTCCGCCATCCTGATTATTTTCTTTTGCTTCTTTGTTATCTCCCCTCATCCAGTTCAAGCTGAGAATGATAAATTAATAATAAAGATCGCTTCACCTGTCGACTTGACGGTGAGAGACACCCCTGACGATGGCGGCGGGAGTTTAACTCTATCATGGAAGCCCTCACCGGATGATAAGGAGAAGATCGGTGACATAGATGGATATGAAATATTCAGAGCAAGCAGAGAAGACACCACCCTTAAGTTTATCACCCAAGTGGGCGACAACACCACCGCCTTTACCGACGTTGAGTTAGAAGGCAAAGGAGAATATCTTTATGCAATCAGAGCGAAAAAAGGAGATTACTCGTCTGAGTTTGTCTATTCTAACTTCGCCCATCCCAGGTTCAACTGGTTCAGAACCCATCGGTTAAACATGTTGGTTTTGCTTATGATCTTTTCCGCCTCGGTGCTCTTATACATCCGTAGTGCTAAGGGTGGAAAAAGCCTTTTTATTCGCAAGTTAGCCGGGTTGGAGGCGGTGGAGGAGGCGGTGGGGAGAGCCACTGAGATGGGAAAGCCGGTTCTCTTCATTCCGGGAATTTCTGATCTGGATGAAATCCAGACCATCGCCGGTCTTTCCATCTTGGGGAAAGTCGCCCGCATCACTGCGCAATATGAGACTCCCCTGGTGGTGCCGGTGCTTTATCCCATGGCACTGGCAGCGGCAGGAGAAGTGGTTAAGGGAGCTTACTTAGATTCCGGCAAGCCGGAAGGTTTTAAACCGGACATGGTTCGCTATGTGGCAGGGGAACAATTTGCTTATGTAGCCGCAGTAAATGGAATCATGCTCAGAGAAAAACCTGCGGCTAACGTCTATATGGGAGCATTTTATGCTGAGTCTTTGCTCTTGGCGGAGACAGGATTTGCCGCAGGTGCCATTCAGATTGCCGGAACTGCCAATCCAGAACAGCTTCCCTTCTTCATCGCCGCATGCGATTACACCTTGATGGGGGAAGAGCTTTACGCCGCCAGCGCATGTCTTTCAAAGGAACCTTTGATGCTGGGAAGCCTTAAAGGGCAGGACCTGATTAAGATTCTATTGGTTGGTTGCATAATCATTGGCGTGATCTTTGAGATATTCCAGATCGGCAATGGATTTTTCGCAAAACTATTTTTGGAGCAATAAACGTTTAGAGAATTTAAAGTGTGACCGTGGACATGATATATTCCTTTTGTTATTCTGAGGCCCGCCTCTGGCGGGATTCGGTCGCGGAGTTTACCCCGCCAAAGGCGGGGCTCCCTCAGAATGACAGGTGCGTAACCAAGCCTTCCCACTTCGTCTCCCGCCAGAGGCGTCCAGACGGACGCCCCCAGACGGGGGCTCGTCTGAGCCCGTCTGGGCGGGATGTCAAAGGACGGCTTGGCATCAAAGTTTAAATAACGAACAACAAAATTATGAGAACGCAACTTCCAGTAGCCATTGCCTTCCTCTCCGGATTCATCATGGTGATCGCCTTCTTTGTCCCGGAGCCGAACTTAGAGAACTTCAGCCAGAATCTCCTCACCTTTGTCACCATAGTGGGTGGATTCACTCTGCTTTTAGGAATTGTAAGCATCCTGCGGGCAAACGTTCAGGTGGTAGCCAAAAGAGGCAAGGAATGGGGGTTTAAGCTTCTTTTGATACTCACCCTTTTGATCATGTCAATCTCCAGCTTCATCTGGGGAACCCACGAGGGGACCGTGTATCACTGGATGTTTCAAAACATGCAGGCTCCCATGATGTCCACCATGTTTTCGCTTTTGGCATTCTTTATCGCCTCGGCGGCTTATCGTGCCTTCAGGGCTCGTACCAAAGAAGCTACTATTCTCTTGGTCACTTCGGTGATCGTGATGCTGGGAAGAATACCTCTGGGGCAATTCTTGTGGAACAAACTGCCCGTATATACCGACTGGATAATGGCATATCCCAATTTAGCCGTGCAGAGGGGAATCATCATCGGAGCCGCACTGGGAGCTGCGTCTATGTCTCTGAGAATAATACTGGGAATAGAGAGAACCTATATGGGAAAGGGATAAGAGGTGGTATTGTTGGAAAACTACACTTCGGGCGGGATATGCGTATGCATTCATACGAAAATTCCCGCCCCTATGGGAAACAATTGCTTGCCTCTCATAGGGCAGGGTTCACCCTGAAGGGATTCACCCTGAAGGGCATTTAGCCCTGCCGGATGAGTTTTTCAACAATCCTAAGTTGCCTAAAGATATCTATTACAGAAAAGTTCACAATTTGCCGCCTCAGGAAGAAGGTAGCTGTATTGGCGATAGAATTCAACACGACAGGAAAGGCGATTTCACGCTATAAGATTTAAAAAAAATAGAAGAAAACCATGGATGAAAATTACAAAGGAAAAGATATCAAATTTACACGCAGGGTCAGACCCAGATATAATAAGCTTTTGATCCCCGCACTGATAATAAGTCTTATAATAGCGGTGATACTTATCTTGATTTTGAAAAAATACCTATTCCAGCCAATTTTTGAAGAAAAGGGCTTGCTTCACCCAAGCACACCTGTGTTGGTGATGCAGTCGGGGAATGTGCTTGAGGAGAGGATACCCTTGCCCAAGAATAAAGTCGAAGTGAAAGCAATTCCTTAAGGCCGCAATTCCGGAGGCAAATATGAGACAAAAGAATTTCTGGACGATCGTCTTTGGGGTGGTTCTTGTCCTGATCGGATTCTTAGCTCTTTTAGATAGCTTTGAGTTTATCTCCTTCTGGTCCGTTTTGGGAAAACTCTGGCCCCTGATTCTGATCGGGCTGGGTATCTGGCTTTTGGTTAAGAGACGTCACCTCTACTGGGACGAAAAGATCGAGATCAAAGAGGGGAAGAAATATTCCAAGGCTTTTGGGGATTTGAAAATCGATTCTGGTGGAATTGACCCGCATGGAATGGACGTGGAGATGGGATTCGGCGATCTGGAGGTAAACCTCACCAAGGCTAACTTCTCTGATCGGGAGAACGTGATTCACCTTGCCCTGGGCTTTGGAGACATCAAGGTATGGATACCATCTGAGATGAAAGTGAGAGCCTCTGCAAGCTGTGGAGCTGGAGATATCGATGTTCTCGGAAAAACCACAGACGGTCTAGGCAGAAGCGTGGATTATCAGGACGAAGGTTACGATTCGGCTCAAAAGAGACTAAGAATCTTTGCAAAAATCGGTTTTGGTGATATAAAGATTTCGAGGGTCTGATATTAGGCGAAATGCGACCTCACCCCCTATATCCCTCTCTCCACAAAGTGGAGAGGGGTTCATCCTGCCCTTCGGTCCTGAGACCTCAGGGTCGAAGGAAAGGGATTCACCCTGAAGGGGACTAAGGGGGAGAGGTAAACCAAAGGAGGAGTCATGACTCAGCCATCTGAAAAGATACCGAATGTAAAAGTTACGGTGAAAAGCATCAAAGGGAGATGTGCCTTAGGACACAAGGTGGGGGAGGAGTTTGTGTTCAAAGGGGGAATAGCTCCGGGTGGTTTGTGCACAGAGGGGATGTTGACCGTGATACCTGCGGCCAGAACTTTGATGTTCGGAGGAACTCACTTCTGGGAAGATGATCCGGATGCCATCTCGGTCTGTTGTCCTGACTCTAAAAATCTGGTTGTGTTTGAGATCAGAAGAGTTAGGAGTTGAAACAAATCCGAGTTAATTTGTCCGAAAGTCCCGCCGTTGGCGGGACATTTTGGACCTACAACTACAACTTTAAAGAATTTTTCGCAGAAAGGATAGAAAAGCGGATTTTAAGTTATGAACCGTGTATCTGAAACATTCTCCAAACTCCAGCACATTGATCGTAGGTATATCTTTCTTTTCATCGGGATGGCTGCATTTGTGCCATTGATATTTCCGCTGGGACTTCCTCTGGGAGTGACCCCCTCTTCTGAGAATCTTTTCAATGCAGTGGAAAACCTAGGGGAGGGTTCGGTGGTGATGCTTACCTTCGATTACTACCCCTCCACCCTGCCTGAAACCGAGCCTATGTCTTATGCCGCCTTAAGGCATCTTTTTAGAAAAAACATTCGGGTGATTACCTTAACCACCATTCCCTTGGGTGCTTTATCGGTGATGGAGGGGGTGGTCAAAAACGTAGCCCGGGAATATAATAAAGAGTATGGAGTTGATTATGTGAATTTAGGATATAAATACGGCTATGTGGCAGTGATGCTGGGCATGGGCAGAAAAATCTCAGACATCTTCCCCCGAGACAACTACAATAACAAACTGGAGGACCTTCCCCTTATGCAGGAGGTCAAAAATTATGATGATATTGACTTCCTCTTTGTAGTGGCAGACAACGCCACCGTGGATTACTGGGTCTCGCTGGTGAATGCTCAATTCGGTTTGTCCATGGGAGCAGGAGTAACTGCGGTCATGGCGCCGAAATGCTATTCATTCTTGCAAACCAAACAGATGGTCGGTCTTCTGGGTGGAATGAAAGGGGCGGCTGAATACGAAAAATTAACCCAAAATCTTGACAGAGCCACCAGAGGAATGGACCCGCAGTCCATCATCCATCTTCTTATCATAGCTTTTATAATACTGGGCAACATAGGGTATTTTGTGAGTAAACGAGGGAAAGTTCAAAATTAAAGGTTGGTTCGGGGTGCCCTCACCCCGAACCAAAAATGCTGCGGGGTAAGGTACCCCGCAACAACGGAGAGTAAACGTTCGAAAATTTAAAATTAAAAATGAAAAATTTCAGATAAAAATTCAAAATTTGGAGAATTCGAAAAAGTGATCCACTTCTATTTTTGATTTTTGAATTGCAATTTTAAACTTAGCTTTTTGAATTTTTAATTTGATTACGTTATGAACTTAGAATTCATCGGAATCACCATCGCCGCTCTCTTGACCCTGTGTATCTACAGCTTTTTGTATAAGGACAACCCCTTTTACAAATTTGCCGAGCACATCTTCGCCGGTCTATCGGCTGGATATTACGTGGGATTGGTATGGCACTCCATCATAAAGCAACAGCTTATCGGGCCGCTTTTTGAAGAAGGTCAGCTTCTTTTCATAATCCCCGCGATTCTCGGAATCTTAATGTTCACCAGATTCATCCCCAAGATCACCTGGCTTTCCCGCATCTCGCTCGCTTTTGTAATGGGCAACACTGCTGGAATCTTTCTGATTCAACAATTGCATGGACTGGTGCTTCCGCAGGTGAGAAACACTTTCACGGTGGCGCTGAATTTTTCGGGAGTGGTCATAATTGTAGGCGTAATCTCCACCCTGATCTACTTTTATTTTTCCAAGGAGCACAAAGGTGTATTAGGCCTCACCGCCGGTTTGGGAATCTGGTTTATAATGATTTCGTTTGGCGCATCCTTTGGTTACACTGTGATGGCTCGAGTCTCCCTCCTAATCGGCAGAGCCCAGTTTCTCCTCATCAACTGGCTGCATTTGATAAAGTGATTGTTTCTCACCTGTTGTTGCGGGGTACCCTTACCCCGCAACATCTCTGGTTCGGGGTGAGGGCACCCCGAACCAACGTCTATGATCTCGTTTGGCGCATCTTTTGGCTACACCGTGATGGCACGAGTCTCCCTCCTCATCGGCAGAGCCCAGTTTCTTCTTATTAACTGGCTGCATTTGATAGAGTAGTAGGGGCGATTCCCCGCCTCCGGCGGGATGTTCCACATGAATTGCCCCTACAGC